>ENA-ORPK01000957-ORPK01000957.1-human-gut-metagenome-genome-assembly--contig:-NODE-957-length-24826-cov-3.141859_pt1 | contig 24826 bp, 25 predicted proteins | sample MGYA00242139_ERZ509068 | MGnify/ENA primary metagenome ERZ509068 (study PRJEB26280, sample SAMEA2338687) | human gut metagenome | biome: human gut; feature: human-associated habitat; material: faeces... | reverse complement strand
TTTGTCATCAAGGTTAGAGATAGTTATAATTTGCGGAGATATTCCGCTTTCTTCTTCCTGCTTTGCACTAAAACCAAGGTATTTACACAAACTTTCTAAAGCTTTCAATCCTGCAGAAGTATCCCGCAATTTCTTTTTGCCTGTATAACCACCATCTTTGTCCAATATATCCTCTTCCTCAAGTGAAAATTCGGCAATTTGCAATAATTTATGGATTACATATCCCTTGTTTATTCTCAATGACTCAATTTGCTCTTTTAACTGTTTCTTTATTTCTTTTATAATTGCCTCGCTAGCCAAAAGACCCGCCGAAACCTCATCCAAGTTTTTGGATTTATAACCGGCGAGACTGGCAGAATGCTTACCGTCAAGGCTTTTTATATACTCTGTTACAAATATTTTTTGTTGTTTTGTCAATTGTTTCATCATTATTTATCCGAGTTGAATTATGTACTTTTTGTTACATTTTTTAGTATTATTTGATATTTATCAAAAAAAATTGTATAATAGTCATGCTATTTATATTTCGGCTAGTGTAAATCTTAACAGGAGGGGAAAATGAATTTTTAAACTTCCTGTTTTTTTTGTGGACGAAGTCCACTTCTCCCCATTGGAAAGACATTCGGTCATCCCTCAAGGGTTGATGTTGAGTTTACGCACGTAGCCCACTCAGTGTATCGTTCTAATTTCGACTAAGTTTTATCATCGGGGTTTCGTCCACCGTACCGGAAGCTTTAGCTCTCAAATTAGCTAACGCATCTTTATACATGCTATACCAATAATTAAATCGAACATGCTGAGGATTTCCCTTCAAACGCATACACGCACCATACACAATCAATGGCTCCACAAAAGGTTCCGGAATTAATGAGACATCTTCCGCATTATCAAGTGAAAGTTTTTCTTCGCCCAATGAATTTTTTGCACAATTTTTTGTGTAGTACAGAATTTCTACATTTTTATTTTGGTTATAAAAAGGTAAAAGAATTTTATCATTAAACAAGCTATACGTATTTTGAGGTTGAGAGTTAACAAAAAACTTTTCAAAGTCTGCATAAAAATCAAATTTCACTCCATCAATAATTACTGTTTCAATTCTTCCGTCAATAATATTTTCAAGCTCTCCAGAATTTTTTTTCAAATTGAGCACCTGTTTTCTTAATAAAAAATTCCATTTATCTGACAGGCAGATTTCTGAATTTATTATATTGATAATATTTTTCAGCTTTTTATGGTCATTTTTTATCAATTCCGAAAACGCATTAACTTGTTTATAATTCAACTCAACCAAACATTTATTTATAAGTTCAAGATAGTTCATAAGTTCCTTTCTTTTTCTTTCAAGAGGGAACGGATTATATAAATCCATTCCCTCACAAAAGATTTGAATTTGCTATTTTATAAGACCTTTTCTCAATTGATCCATAATTGTTTTTTCATTTCTAGCAAATTCTGCACCACTCATTTTGCCGATTTGTTCACGAGTAAAGACCAAATTTTTTATTCCGTCAGATGTGTTGTTTTGGGCATTTGCCCTCAAACGCAGTTTTGCGGATTCATTTTCATTATTCAATGCCTTTTCGTGTTTCTGTTTCTCCAAATATCTTTGAACAGCATTGTTTTCAATCTTTTCTACTAGCGAAGATATTTTAGAGAGTTCATCTCCATCAAAATCAAGTGCAGAATTTTTCAAATAATCATAAACATCAATTCGGCCATTTTGGTTAAAAAACTCAGGCATTACAGTGTTTTGTGCCGTCTTTCCAACCATTTTATCAATTTGTGTACTTTGTTGTGGAGCGTTGACTGTTGTGTACTTCTCAAACGCCTTTTGAGTTACAAAATTCATTAAATTTTGTCCTTGTTCTTGAGTCATAACTCCTGATTGCACAAGGTTTTGAATAGTGTTTATATCTTTTACAACCATTTGTTTATATTTTTCTCTTTCTGAAACATTCGGCTGTCTATCCGACAATTGACCTTGATTATCGGCAAGAGATGAAATATTTTCATTATCAAAATTTTTCAGCATAATTTATTCCTTTTTTAATCTAAAACATTTTACTATACAGCTTTTACAACCATTTTAGCCAAAGCTTTCGGCTGAACAGTTTTAGCTCCATACAAATACAAACCTCTAACTAAATCAGAGAAACTGTCTTTATCTCTCAAGCTTTCAATCTTTGCTAATTGAGAAGCAAACGTAATCGCCTCATTAGTACCTGCCAAAACATAATATTTACCTGAAACAGCATCCAAATTTGTGCTCACAAGTACATCCATACCTGCAATTCTACCGATTGCACCTTCTCTGAGAGTTTCATCTGCGACATTGTGTGCGCCAATAAATTCAGAACTTTGTAACAAATAAGATTCTACAGTAGGATTAATCACAACCCAAGGACGCGAACCTGCAGTCACGGCATCAGAATTTTTCAAACACAAAGCTAGTTTTACAAACTGTGAATAAATAGTTGTTTTATCAAGTGTAATCGGAGTTTCATCAGTTCCTACAATATTTGCAGAATCAACATTTGCATGCTGTGACAACAAATATGCATCTTGAACTTCTTCAATCGCCTTTCTTGCATTTTTAAGATGTGCTTCCATAATATCAGTATTTGCTTGAACTTGTGCAACATCATTAATTTTGAATGCAAAAAATTTCTTTTGATCAATAACCAATTCTTGAGAAGTAGGTTCAAGTTCGCTATATGTAATATTTTCAGAACCTAGAGTCGAAATCGTAACTTCTGCCGGCGTAATGATTTTTACTTTGTCACCCTGATTTTTAATTTCGCCTTCCCAATTTCTATTAACACATTGGAGCATAACGCAATCTTTCTCCAACATATTGTTCAATTTTTGACTCCAAATTTCTGGAATGAACGCTGAGTAAGAGTTAGTAGTTTCTGACATAATTTTTCCTTTCTTTTTTGTTTCATTGCTTTAGTTTGTATAAAAAATGAATGGTGCTCTAATCATCTATATAAATATCTCTGAACTGTAGCCCAATAATGGCACAAGAATGTGTGCGCTCTGTACCTTCAACACATAGCTGAACTGAATAATTTGCTTCCGAGATTTCTGCCTTTTCTAATGTTTCTTTATTTATCGGCCAAACAGGAATTAATTCATCATCTTTTGCCCAATGACAAGGCAATCCATCTGAGGTATTCTCTCCCGCCCATATCAAATGTTCTTGATAAACGGAATAAATACGTTCAACATCATCTGCGAGCTCACTGTCATAGTCTTTATAAACAGAAAAATTGAAATCATTATCGTATTCCGTATCTAAAAGAAAATAAAATTCATCAACCATTTTCCTATGATGAGGATTTGTAATAGCTAAAAATGGAGATTTCCATAGAAAACTTATTGGATTTCCTGCAAATGTACTCCCAAAGTCTTCCTTATAAATTTTTCCATTTTTATCTGCAGTAAAGACTTTACCTCCAAAAACACAAGCTGTAACAATGTCTTGCGGAAGTTTTCTTTTAAACCAAGCTTTATTTACATAATCATTAATCCATATTGTATGAAAATAATTATCTCCGACATAAGGGAAGAAATACCAAATTTGACTTTTATCTTCATAGTGCAATGCAAGTGTATTTTCTAGTTTTTCAAATGAACAAAATTCCTCTTTTATTTTTTGAGAAATCTCACTTCCCAACTGAATTTGATTTAATTCGCCAACTTGTTCCAAGGCAAAAATCCCATTACTCAAAAAATACTGTTTGTTTTCAATATTAAGAATTGAATTCGCACCTACTGCTCCTTTATTCGCAAACAAAGTTATAGCAAATTCATCCGGATTAGTACCTGACAAAAGGTATACACTATCTTTTTTATAAATTGCAAGATAATCTTTATATGGTTTCAATGCAGTAATTGCTCCCGTATCAGTATAAAATTCATTTATATAACCGGCATCATTTTCAGTTGCAAAATCTGTATAACTTCCAAGTGCTGAATAGTAAACTGTTGCACCTTTTGCCACCCAAACCCTACCACGATACACAGCCATAACGCCATCTGTCAAAGTTTCTCCTGCCAAATCTTTTAGTTTACACTCTACAACATCGTAAGTCGAATTGTTTTTTATATAGAACAATCCATCTGCTTCAGTTATTACCAAAATTCCATTTAAAAAATTCAAAAATCTTGGTTTTTTGCCCGCTAAAGTCTTTTCTAACAATGTTTTTAGTGAATGTTGCTCATCATATATATAAATCTTTCCAGACGCAGTTGTAACCACTAGTTTAGAAACATCATAAGATGACATTTCTGCGAGCCCAGTAATTTCTTCCCCAATATCTAAAAATAAACTATTACCCTTTTGTTTAACAATTCCTCTATTTTGTAAAATTTCGACATTTTCAGCATCTGCCCAATAAATCTTTTTTGTATCAAGCCCTAGTTCTGTTTTCGTCAATGCCTGATTAATCCCACCAGCCAAATTATAATAATCCGTTTCCATTTTATCCCCCATATTTTTTCAATTCGTACCACTTTACTTTTGCTCTAATGAAACTTCCGACATCCTCTTTCTTTACCCACGGATAAGGTGGAATATAAGCAATATCAACCTTTCCGGCAGAAGTTGTTTGTGGATGTTGAAGTCCAAATTCATAATGCGTCAATACTGTTTGCGGAGTAGTTTCAATTTTATATTTTGTACAAAGTTCAGCACAAAACTCCATAGTCCTTTCAAACTGCTTTTGCAAAAACGGATATTTCCCCACTAATTTTGGGCTCCGAAACCCTGCCATACCACAAATAGCAACACCTATACTACCAGTATTTCCACCACCTGTATGCTGCGCATATTTCCCAGTACAACAAATTTCATTAGCTTCAGGTCTAAATATACCGTTATGAATATTACCATCCTTGTCAATTAAAAAGTGATAATGCTCTTTTTCATAATCAGTTGGATAATACGTTCCTGCTGTCCAGTGTATGATTATTCTCTTCATAATACTCCTCTAACCAATCTCTATTTATAAACTTGTAAATCATTACTGCATGTGTTCTATTTTGTGCCTGTAATTTCAAAATAACTTTATCAATATGATTTCTTACCGTTCCATAAGTTATTTTTAAGGTTACTCCAATTTCTTTATCAGAATAACCAAGCGCTACCAAAGTTATTACTTCTACTTCTCTTGGAGAGAGTTTCATATTCTTAATTCCTTTATTCCTTCGTTATACTAAGCATATAAAAAACTAATTTTAATTCATTCATAATATTTCCACTAAAAAAATTAGGGCGGGGAAACCGCCCCAGAGAGTAAGATAATTTAAGGATTAGTTTTCAAAAATTTATTTTCAGCAAGTCCAATTTTTAATGTTCTAAGATTTGAATAACATCTTTTCTTGACCCCGAACTCGTTATAATTCAAATAAAATCGTCCGTATTTTGCAACATTATATTTAGTCGGACGAATTTCATATAGCACAGAATCTTTCAGTTTTTCAAAAAATATTCTTGCTTTTTTATTAATTTTTCTCACGACAGAAATATTATCCGCCTCATCAATTCTCGTAAGCTGTACAACCGTATGCCCACATACCGGGCATTTTGAGAGAAAATCCAGCTCGCACAACAAAAAGTTTTCCTGCGGAACAAGACGAAAAGTCCTAGTCTTATGCAAAGCCCCACAGCAATGAATATATCCCATACTGCAATCTCCTTGAGTGATAAACGGTTTTGCCATCTGAGGGCGTGAACCTTAACCACATTTTTAGTATAACTGATATTTCAAATTTGAAAAGTCCACAATTAAGCCCCCATGCACGCATGTCCATGAATTCATGGGATAAACCCAACAATAAAAAAACCGATACCCTCATTTGAAGATATCGGTTTTAATTAATCTATCAAAATCAAATTTGATTAGCAGCAAGAGCAAGCTTCACAATTGCAAGCTAGAGCTTTTTTTGCTTCTTCTAATCTAACTTTAATACGACCATCAACGGCAATTCCTTCACCTGTTGTTTCAGAAATTAACAATGGGTTAATATCTAATTCATCGATGAATTTGTAGTCGTTTACTAATTGAGATAATCTCAACAATGTTTCTTGGATTTGATCGATTTGAGCAGGTTTTGTTCCTCTTGCGCCTTCAAGAAGTTTGTAAGCCTTAACTGATTTAATCATATCCATAGCGTCTGTATCAGTCAACGGAGCAATTCTGAAAGTTACGTCTTTCATAACTTCTACGAATACACCGCCTAAACCGAACATCATCATAGGACCGTATTGAGGATCTGTTGCGATACCGCAAACCATTTCACGAGAACCTTTTACCATTTCTTGAATAATTACGCCTTCAAGACCTTCTAACAAGCCTTTTGCTTCCAATCTTTCAAGAAGTCCTTTGTATTCTTTTCTCAATTGTTCTTCTGATTTGATGTTTACAACAACACCGCCAACATCTGTTTTGTGAGATGTTGTTTTTGAAGTCATTTTCATAACAACAGGGTAGCCGATTGAGTTACCTAGGCTAACAACTTCTTCTTCGTTTGTTGCCAAACCATATTTACAAGCTCTGATTCCGTATGCTTGCAATACATCAATTGATTCAAGAGTTGTCAATTGAGCTCTGTTTTCTTTCAATGCATTTTTGATAATGCTGTCAACTTTTGCTTTGTCAACATCTGAATAGCAAGGAACTTTTCCTTCCGGTTTTTCAATCCAAAGTCTTTGTTCGTTCAATCTGTTCAAGCCGTCAGCAGCTTCTTCTGCATACATAAAGAATGGCATGTTAACTTCCATGTCAGAAAGTTTTGTGAAGAATTCGCTCTTAGTCATGAATACACCGATAACAGGTTTTTCAGGGTGTTCAGCTTTAATTTCCATCAATGCTTTTGCAACATCAATATCTTTCAAGCCTAAGAATGGAAGATAGATTGTAATAATCATATCAACATTTTCATCAGCGATAACTGTTTCTAATGTTTGCTTGTAGTGTTCGATTGGAGCAGAAGCAATCATATCAACAGGGTTTTTAACTGATGCAGCAGATGGTAAGAAGCTTCTTAATTTGTCTTTTGTAGCATCTGTTAATTTTGCCATTTGCATACCGTATTCACAAACAGCATCTGTCGCCATGATACCAGGGCCACCTGAGTTTGTAATAATAGCAACTCTGTCACCTTTTGGAATAGGGCAAGTTGAGAATACTTTTGCAGTTGCAAACAAATCTTGTAGAGAGTATTCTCTGATAACACCTGATTGGTTCAACAATGCGTTTGCAGCTTTATCAGCACCAGCCAATGAACCTGTGTGTGATGATGCAGCAGAAGCACCAGCAGCAGATCTTCCAGATTTCAAAGCAAGAATAGGTTTTTTCTTTGTAATTCTTGTAGCTAATTTTCTGAAATTAGCCGGATCTTGAATTGATTCCATGTATAACAAAATTTGTTTAACATCTTCATCGTTTTCCCAGTATTCAAGAGCTGTTTCTGCGTTTACATCAGCTTGGTTACCGATTGAAATGAATTGTGCAAAACCTAGGTTAAGGTCTTTCAAAATGTTCAAAATACCGCCACCTAAAGCACCTGATTGAGATACGAAACCGATGTTTCCACGTTCAGGAAGAGATTCTGCAAAGCAGCCGTCCATTCTAACGTCAGGGTGAGTGTTTACAACACCTAAGCAGTTAGGACCAACACATCTCATGCCGTATTCTTTAATTTTTTCTACTAATTGTTTTTCAACTTCAGCACCTTCTTTACCTGTTTCTTTGAAGCCTGCAGTGATGATACAAAGACCTTTGATGCCTTTTTCGTGACATTGGTCGATTGTTGCCAATACAAATTTTGCGTTAACAACGATGATAGCTAAGTCTACTTCACCAGGAACTTCCAAAACAGAAGTGTATGCTTGAAGTCCTTCAATAACTCCACCTTTTGGGTTTACAGGATAAATTTTTCCGTTGAAATTGTATTCCTGCAATCTTTTCATGATATCAGAACCGATAGTGTGTTCTTTTGTTGACGCACCAATAACCGCAATTGATTTTGGTTTCATGATTTTGTCTAAAATGTTCATGTTTTTTCCTTTCTTTTAGTTTTAAACCATATTTTAGATTACTTTGTTTAAATTCTTTTGTGGTAAAGATTGCGACTTTTCAAAATTATTCATCGCATCTCTTATTGCTGAACATAGAATATCTTTTTTCTGTAAAAACTTATGCACCAGCACTGTATATTTTTTAGAAACATCTTCCTGATTAATCGCCTCAATAGACAAAAAACGTTCGTTATCAATGTTTTTGAACTGCAAATCATATTTTTTAGAAGCAATTCCCGCCTTTTCAGAAACTTCTGACAAATAACCAATTAATTTTGGATTAACATTTTTTGAGAAAGCAACAGACCCTTGAAAATTTTGATTTGAGATAGCTTGTACTTGCATAATTTACTCCTTAATTTATTTTAGTACCCGTTTTTAATCCACTCTCTCACACGGAACTTTGCGCCTAAACCATTTGCAATTTCCTCGCATTTTGACAAATTTAAATGTCTACCTTTATACCCTTCAACAACACTTGCAACAACCAAAATTCCCTCGTCAGAGCAAGCTTTTATAAATTTTTTAACTTCATCATAAGCTTCTGCAAACTTTGGTTGTGAAAGTTCGTCATATTCTTCTTTTGTTGAGCCGTTCAAACTTACTGAAAACTCATCAATAAGTCCCTTGCATTCCGGTACAACATTCTTTTTATACACATAATTAGCATGTCCGTTAGTATTCACTCTTACCTTAGCTTTGGGGTATTTGTCTTTAATATATTTTGCAACTTGTTTCAAAATGTCAAACTTCAACATTGGTTCACCATACCCACAGAAAATAGCTTCTGTGAATGGTAAATTGTGAGTTGTAAGCAATTCATTTCGTTTCAATTCAAACTGTTTTATAACATCGTCGGCAGTTGAATTCTCATCGTCCAACCACAAAGTTTGACCGACAACATCGTCTTTGTCTTTTCTAAGGCAAAAAATACAGTCATTCGTGCATCTGTTGGTTAAATTAATATAAATTTTTCCATCGAGTAAATATACTAAAATATTTGACATGACTAGCCTTTCAATAATTAAATTATTGCATGCTCAAAGTATATTTACAAGTAATTTTTACGCAAGAAATATTAAAAAGATGTTAAAATTAGAAGCCACAAAATTCAGATTGAAATACTACTTCTTTTCATCAGCATACTCGGCAGTTCCAGGGAATGCATTTGAGCCGGTAGCTTTTCTTGTAATCCAGTATTGAATTTTTGGAATAAATGTCGACAAGAAAGCTGCGGAAATTGCAAAACCAATTCCCCAGTTGAGAGCATTTTTGCCAAAGTTTTCTTTGCGTGCTTTTTCAAGAAGTTCTTTTGTTATTTCACCATTTTTAGCTTTTTTAATAACTGATTTAATGTAGGATTCCATTTCATGCTGTTTTTTGATGAAAGTATCTTTGTGAATAAATCTCAAATCTTGATCAAATACAGGTTCAGAAATTTTACCTGTAAACAAGTTTTGATCAGAAGTTGAACATCTGAATACATTTTTCAAGAAATCTGGAATATTCACTGCACCATCAGTAAATATATTTTCAATTTGTTTGTCTGTAATAATCGCTTTGCCATCAAGTTTTGGTTGAAGTTCAGACATACCTTTTGCTGTCTTTTTCAATTTTTCAACATCAACTTGAGGATATTTAGCTTTCACATCCGCAAGCAATTCTGTAAATTTACTTAACTCAACAACGCCATTGCCTTCTCTTATAGCTTGTTTAACTTTTGGGGTCATGAAAGCTGCATTATCAGAGTTTCCAAGCATTGCTGTTCTGAAATCATCTACAGACATTTTATTATTGTTAGCTTTCAAAACATCCTGCATTAAATCGGTAACCTGTTGTGTAGCGATTGGATCAAGTCTTGTTCCTTGTCCGGTTTGCATTTTGTTCAACAAATAAGCAACTACAGGCATATTGAACATGTAGAAATAGCTTGAAGAAATATCTCTAAACAAAACTTCGGTTCTTTCATGGCTGTTTCTAGCTGAAACACCTCTACCAACCCAAACCCCGGCATCTGTTGAAATTAATCCATATTTAGGATTGTTTTCAAAACTGTAAGCCAATGACATCAATGTTTGCGGAGACACAGCCCCAAATGGAACATTTTTGTCTTGTTTCAAAAATTTGTCCATCGTATATTGTGGTGCATTTGTATTTTGAGTGTTATTATCTTGTTTTTGAGCAGTTTTTTCAGCCTGACGTTTTTTCAAAATGTGTTTTGTTATAGCTTGGTTAGTTTTTGGCAAGACAAAGCCAACAAGAGCGTTTGCAAACAAAATACTTGCCATTACCTTGCCAAATTTATAACCAGCAATAACTTTTTCCGCCTTTTTAGGATCAAACTTAAGCTGATTTTTAAACTTTTTCATATAGTTTCTAAACGGGTCTCTAACTGCATCTTTTCCTGTGTCAAAGTCCGTTTCCGGTAATTTATAAAGTTTTTTACCAATATATTTATCAATAAGCCAACTGAACCCTGGGACAGCTCCAAACCAACAAAATGCACCCGTCATTTCTTCTGTCAAACGTTCTCTGGCTTCAGTAAATCCGCCTCTTTGGTATGCTTGGTAAGTTCTACCAGCTTCAACAAAAGCTTCTAAAAGAATTACCGGCGCAATAGAACGGCTTGCAAGTCCTTTTACAAACTTTTGTTTATAACTAAAATCTTTTAGGGTTTGATTTGGTTTAATCTGTATATTTAAATTCGGTATTGCCATAAAAATAATTTTTCCTGAATATCTAATATCCCTGAATATTCATTTTTGCGTTAAAATCTTATGTCGTTAACATTTTGTTACACAGAAAATCCCTCATACAATGTGTTTAAGATTTGTTAAGATTGTTCTAAAAAATAACAATGTTTTATATTCAGTGTTTTTGTTAAAATGTGAATAGAAGGTGGACAATATGCCAATAGCTCCAGTAAATAGTAATATAAATCAGGTAAATTTCAATAAAAACAGGGATAAAAAAGTAAAAACAGGTGTTATTGCAACTTCAGCATTAGGCGTTGCGACAGCTCTTGCGCATATTTCAAAACGACAAGGTTTTTCACTAAACCCATCAAAAATTGCCAAAACTCCAATTAAAGATTGGGCAATTTTCGGATTATATTCAAAACAACATCCTGAAAGAAAATTAATTGATTTGGAAGGACCTCAAATCATTGAACTTGCATCAGCATCTGTTGCTGGCGGTTTAGCAGGCGGAATAATTTTTGATGACAAAAAACATCGCAAAGCTAAATACAAAGAAGCCGTAAACCAATTATTAGGAAATGTTTTAGTTCCAATCGGCTGTGTTTGGTCTGCTTCTGAGCTTTATAAGAAGAATGCAAAAAGCATAATGAAACTTATTCCTCAAATAAAAGAAACAGGAAAGTCATCAAAAATATTCAACGGCGCACTAAGAGCAATTCCAATGTCAATAGTTACAATCGCCTCTTTAGCGACAGGAATATTTGCAGGAAATAAGGTTTCCAACTTTATAAACGAGAAAGTTTACCACAAAAAAGTTAAAAGAGATATTGCACCTACAGACTTCGCTCCACACGTAGATGATATAGGTATGGCAGTATCCTTGATGGCTGAAAAATCTCCATTTGCTTCATTTATCCAAAGAGTAGTTCCGGCATTCCTATGTGTTCCGGGGATTGAAACCGGTATACATAGAGATGAATAGGAAAAATTTGGGCTTAACGTAAAAGTAGCCAGCCTTAAAAAAGGCTTAACACAAGAAGAGTTCGCCGATTTACGAAATATACACTTAACTTACATCGCAAGAATAGAAACCGGGGAAATAAACATGTCACTCGACAAAATTTTGGAACTTGCGAATGCTCTAAATATTGACATTAACTCACTGCTACTAATAGAATACGACTAAAAAATGACTCTATACATCGATTTCCGGTTCTTTTAAAATATCTGCGTATTTCTGCAAATCACTTAGCAACGGAGTATATTTTTTATTTAATTCCGCACGAGTTCTATCTCGGTCATCACTTTGCATTACACGCATGTCTATTTTTGCCTGCAATGCTTGTTTTAGCAATTCAGGAATATTTAACGCAGTCGGATTTTCACTCGCAAGATTTTCGTAATACTTATCCAAAAAGTCTGCAGAAATTCTTTCTTTCCAATTTTCTTTTCTATTAGTTCCACCCATATTGTACGTTGCATCCGTAATTCCGAGAATATCTGCAAAAGATATTTGGAATTTTGGAGTAGTCATAAGTTCTGCAAATTTTGCCCTAACCAATGCCCTGTCATTAGTATTCAATGTATTTTTGAGTTCATTACGGATTTTTCCGATATTATCTCTGCCATCATCAATATTCAAATACCCCGCCAAGTAATCAATATTCCATGCCGGTGTACCCTTAGTATACTTAAAAATTGTACCATCATTCGCCATTCCTTCTCTATCAGGATAATTCATCGCCGGAATATTATCATGCGAACCAATTAAGTACCAATCCCCTTTTCGATCTGTTTGTACCGCCTCTTGCGCTCTTGTCCAGTCAAGATTTATGATTTTTGGCAGATGAAGTTGTCTATCGTAAATTTCGACAAAACGTTCAGGATAAGTACACAAATCTTCCCATACAGGCATATCTGGGCTAATACCGTGTTCCTTCAGTGTCGGAAGAATTAATTTTGTAAGAAGTTTTGGATAATCCCAATATTTGTCATACTCTTCGCCATTTGCATCAGTTAATTGCGACAAATATTTTTCAATATTCAAATCTTTGTTATTATTACTAGAAAACTCGTCTTTTGAAGCATGTTTTGAAAGCAAATAGGGTTCAATCAAACCCATAGCATGGTCTATTCTAATATTTTCATTAAATTCCAATGCAAAATTAATTTTTTCTTTCAAAAATTTTCCACCAGAACTCAGTTCATACTGATCATTTTTAAATATCTTTTTAGGATCAATAACCGGAATATGCCACCTTTGAGATTTTCCGTTATACTCCCTTGCGCCCATTTCCCAATCGTCTAAAAATGCATCTTTATAACGCCATCTATCCATTTGAGAACAGCCAACCAACAGATCATTAAAATACTTAAAACCTCTCTTATCACGCCACGCTTTATTTTCTTTTATCTGTTTTGTAGCAACAAATTGTTCAAACTTATGTTGTTCTATTTCGTTTTTGTTTAGTTTTTTAATAGTATTATATCTATCAATAGCATCAATATCACCGTCTTTCAGCCCAGTAATAAGGTTTTCATCCAAATCATTATGCCATTCATCGATTTTATCAGTGTTATAATGCTTTGCAAGCACTTTAAACACGCCTTCATCAGTCAATCGCCTATTATTTCTCGACAAAAAGTTGTTATATTCTTTATTCAAAGCCAGGGCTTCCGGCTTACCTTTAGCAACATTTGCTTTAAAATTTTTAAAACTTTCAGAAAGCGCTTTATCGTAAGACTTTGACGCCTGTTCAAAATCACTTATATCAAAATCTTTTTCATCAACTTTCGGAAGCTCGGTAACATCCTCATAAGTTTTTTTAGATAATATTTTTCCGTACTTTTCCGTAGTCAATTCTTCTAAATCGATAAACAATCTATTTTTCGCAAACGCAGAAGAGTTATAAGGAGATGGTTTTATCTCTCCATTTTTAAACTCTAATTCACCACCAGGACCTAGCTGATTTCCATTAAAACCATATAGCGACAGAAACTTTATGTACTCTCTTGATGCTTTCCCATACGGACTACCAACATAAGAATTTCTCCCAATCGCTGGAAAACAAGAACCATGTGTAATCGCAATACGTTCTTTTACGCCTATTGCATCATATGCTTTATTGCAAGTAGACATCAAGCCTGCTTCTTCGTTTGGACGAGGCTTTCTAGTAAATGAAATTTGATTATTTATCCCTAATACATGCATGATAATACTACCAAAACTCGTAAAAAAATTTTTTTGCTAAATCATGAATTAAATTTCTGCTGAAATTTCAATTTGTGCGTTACAACCAACTTCCTCTCTAGCCAAAACAATTATATTATTCATATAATTGCTCAAAAGAGTAAATAGTAAGTGCCTTAATTCCAATGGCACAAATAATTTTGGAGTTTCAATTTCCAATTGATGAGCCTGTTTTACAATTTTGTCAGCTAATTTTTCCGCAAAACCTGCATCTATTCTAATAATTGCGTCATCTCCTTCATCAAAATTAGGAGTCAATTTATCAAGTGTTTTTTCTGAAATTTCAAATGCAGTAATCACACCGTTTTCATCTTCATATTTTTTGCAAATTTGACGAGAGAGCGTCAATCTGATTTTCTTGATCAAATCAGCTTTTGTACTATCTTCTGCAAAATCGTTAATTTTTTCAAAAATATTTGTAATGTCTTTAATTGAAATTTCTTCTCTTATCAAACTTGTAAGAATAAATCTCAAATCCGAAAGCGAAATAAAATCAGGAATTATGTTAGTCACCAAAAATTCATTTGTTCTACTAACGATATCAATATATTTGTCTAATTCTGCATAATCAAGTAAATCTTCGACATATTTAACAGCGCAGAATTCTAACGCACGTGCAATATATTCAGAACCAGAAATCCCATTTTGCCAAAAATCTTTTGTCTTGTCTTTTTCAATCCAAATAACTTTTTTACCGGTAATCTTATCCACAGCAGAAATAGAATCTTTCAACTTTTTATCCAAGTGCAAATCATTCGCATAAAACATCAAATAATTTGGATAAACCATCGATTTAAAAACATCAATTCCTCGAATTCTTATTGCAAACTCGTAAGGATTTAGATTTTCATCATCTTGAAAAACTATTTTCGGAATTACATAGCCCAACTCTTCTGTCAACTTCAAACGAGTTCGAACAGTCTCTGCGACAAGTTCTTCCTCTTCAATTTCGCTGTCAGGATCAATATAACCCAAAATTTCTTCACTCAAATGAATAGATAACTTTTCTTCTTTCAATTTTGGATACATAGCATCCGGGGATGTTGCTTTTGCAAGTTGTAATTTCAAATCTTCAAGCTCTTTCAACCCTGCAGAAATCTTATCATTAAGTTTTTTTCTGCTGACAGAAGCAGGAGCTTCTCCGTCAAGTTCTTTTTTTACTTTAGCAATTTTTAATTTTTGCTCACGAATTTTGCTTTGAATGTCTAGACAAATTTCATAAGGAGACTGCTCTGTAGAAAGCATTTTTTCCATCTGACTTTTGAAAGTAGAAATATTTATTGTATCAGCATTAATCTCATTAGAAGAAGCTTCTGATTCTCGCATAAAAATGCAGTTGCAAAGAATTTGTCCATCTTCGCCCTCAACTTCTTGCATACTGTATAGTTCCCAGTTGTTCATAGACATTTCGTTAAGCAGGTTTTGAAGTTCTTGGGTATTGTCGCTTGCACATGTTTTTATTACATACTGCATTTTTTTATTAAACATTATTGCTCCTTATTTTTGTCGTTTTCAATAAGAATTTTTAAGGCTTCAACAGCTGTTTTAATTGCCATATCAGTATCATGGACAACAGGATTTTCCAACCCAAGTTTTTCTCTTTCTTGGTTTGCAACAACCAAAAATACAGAACCGACCTTGACTCTCAAAAAGCTACCTACGATAAACAGCGCTGCAGATTCCATTTCTGAAGCCAAACAGCCCATCCTTTTCCAAGCTTCCCACTTGTTCAAAAGCTCATAATTTACAGGCATTTTCTCAGGGCTGTGTTGTCCATAAAAAGAATCTTTGCACTGTACAACTCCAGTGTGATACTCATGCCCGAGATTTTTTGCTGCCTGAACAAGAGAATTTACTACATTGCAACTGCCGGGAACTCAATCGGGGCATACTCTCTAGTAGTACCCTCCATACGAATTGCTCCAGTTGCAATAACGATGTCTCCACCTTTAACATCAGTTTGAATTCCTCCACAAGTACCGACTCTAATGAAAGTTTTAGCGCCAATATTTACAAGTTCTTCTAACGCAATAGATGCTGAAGGTCCACCAATTCCGGTTGAAGTTACACTGACTTTTACTCCGTTTAAAAAACCTGTGTATGTTGTGTATTCTCGTCTATCTGCAACGAGTTTTGCATCTTCAAAGTATTCGGCAATTTTGGCACAACGTTTGGGATCACCCGGCATAATTACATATTCGCCCACATCACCAACATTCAAGCCGATATGGTACTGTTCTCCGTGTTCAGAATATTTCATGATTTCTCCTTAATTAGTCTTTAATTAAAACTGTCCACTTTTCAATTTTTGAATAACTAAGTCTGAAATATCGACACCACCAACAAAAATTACTCTGTAGTCAACAATTGCATCAAGTTTTTGTTCAACAAGAACTTGTTTTGTTGCAGCTTGAATTTTGTTGTATACCTGTTCTTCTTTATCAGATTTCAATCTCATATAAGAATCTTGTTTAAGTTTGAATTCTCTAGCAGTTTGATCTTCAAAGTTTTGTTTTTTCAAAGGAGTATCAAGAGCTTTGTATTGTTTTTCCTTATCAACCATATATTGTTGCATCTCTAAAGCTTTTGCATCAATTTCTTTTACAGCTTGTTGCGCAAAAGGGAAAGCATCTTGAACTTTTTGATAGTCAATATATCCAACTCCGGCTGCATTTGCTTGGTTACCAAGAGCTAAAACTAAACCTGCACCCATCAACAAAGCCGCTAATTTTAAATTTTTCATATTATACCTCCATTAGTACATTATATCGCCTACACCAAAAGTAAAGTAACCATTGTTGTTACCATTACTACCCGGATTTGTAAGAGGAATACCGTAATCGATAGATAACGGTCCCATACCCGGAACATAGAGTTTCAAACCAACACCGGCAGATACTGCATAAAGCGGTCTATCGTAAATTTTATCCGTAATTGACGGATTGAAAATCTTACCGGCATCAGCCCAAACTGTAAATCTCAAGTTATTCAAGAAGTTAATTCTTGTTCTATCCAAGAACGGAATAGGAGTTGCAAATTCTGCACTACCCATAATAAATGCGTCGCCAGTACCTACACCGCTCATTTTAAAACCTCTAATAGTGTAAGGTCCACCTAAACGATATGCCATAACTTCAGGCATATTGTCACCGTGAATTTTTCCACCACCTTTAGCTGTAAATGACAAAGATGATTTCTTTCCGACAGGAATATATTGTTTAACCATACCGGTCAACTTTCCATGAGTTTTGTCAAAATCCAGAACGCCAAACTCTTCATCAAATCTCAAACTTGCCATTGTTCCTTTTCTGGTAACAGTAGCACTATCTCTCGTATCATACAAAAGTGCAGGACTCAAAGATAAGAATAAACCGCCATCTAACTGCCTTGCACGTTGAGAAATAGGAATATTATACCTTGAATACAATTCACTAATCTTTTTGCCATCGCCTTCAGAAACATCAATATTTTCAAGCCCTAAAGAGAAGGTTCCTGTAACGTGTTTATTGAACTTCATGCGGTGTGCAACAGTTGCTTCTGCTCCAATTCTTCTTTCAATTGCAAGTGGAACTTGGTATGAACCAAAATCACGATAGAAAATCTTACTCATCAAAGAAGTATCAGCGTTATAAAAATACGGTTTAAAATAGCTCAACTCAGCCTGTAAATTCATACGGCGTTTAATTGATGAATCATTTAAGATTACACCGGTACCTGCAATGCCGTTTAGGGAAATTCTTTCGTTACGTCCCATAAAGTTGTTATCAGCAATACCTACAGAACCGAAAACACCTGTTACAGAGTCAATCCCACCACCGACTGAAATACTTGCAGTCCTTTGTTCTTCAATCTTAATTGTAATATCGTATTTGTCAGGATCGTCAGTCGGTTCGATTTCTCTAGTAACATCTTTGAACGCTTGAGTCGCATAAAGCCTTACTACATCCTCTTTAAGCAAGTTTTCATTATAAACCTGTCCAGGTTCAGTCAAAACGTTACGCTCAATGACATAATCTTTTGTTTTTTCGTTCCCGGAAATTAAAATACGGTTAATAGTTCCTTCTTTGATACTGATATTTACAGTTCCGTCCGGATCATCTGAAACGGAGTCGATTCTTGCTAAAATATAACCTTTTGAACTATAACAATCCTGAATTTTTGCAATAGCGGAATTCAAGTCAGAAATATTCTGCGGTTTACCTTTCATAGGTAAAAGATAAGATAGTATTTCGTCGGTAGAAATAACAGTATTTCCTTCGATAGTAAAATCTGTAACAGGAGCATTCTCAACCAAAACTATTTTCAACGTAATAGTTCCATCAGAATTGTTAACCGGAACTGCTCTCATATTCTCGGTAAAATAGCCCATTTCATAGATAGCTTTCAAATCTCTTTGAACAAGTTCTCGACTGTAATTGTCGCCGGCTTGAAGTTTCATTTGTTCAAGGATTAAAGATTTATCAATAACATTATTTCCTACAAATTCAATATTTTTAATTTTTTTCTTTTCAGAATTTGTTGCAGTAGTACTGACAGATGCAGAAGTCATCGGGGATTCATCAATTGTAGTTTGTGTTGCAGTAGGCGTTTGAAGGTCATGTACTTCCGAATCAGCAGAACTTCCCCAAAAGCTTCCTTTGGCATTACACTGGAGCGGGCACATTATAACCAACAACAGGGCTATTAAAGATATGTACTTTTTATTATCCAAAAAATCTCTACCTTAAAAACTTCAATTAACTATCCTAACAATATTATATCATAAATTAAAAAAAGTGGAATATGTAAATTATAATAAACATCTTTTATAAATGTCATTTTTATTTAAGCCGTACAATTCCGCCAAAATCACCGATATATCCTTAGCTTTGAACCCTTTTATTTTAAGACGATCTATTTTTTCATCAATATCAATATCGTTACAATTTGTTTTTTCTCTAAAGACAAGTCCGACAATTTCACCTTTTAAAACATTGTTTTTGAAATAATCTATAATTTTCTCAACATCGTCTATAACAATTTCTTCAAAGACTTTTGTCAATTCTCGTCCAATTGCAACTCTAGCACTCGGACGAACCTCTTTTATAATTTCCAGAGTATTCATAAGTCTGTTTGGGGAGTCATAAAAAACCATATCTGTTATTTTGAATCGTTTCAACAGACTTTCAATTTGTGATTTTGTTTTTGGTAAAAAGCCAACAAACGCAAAATCTTCTACATCTCTTGGAACCTGAGAAAGAAAAGTTGCAACTGCATTTGCTCCCGCAAGCGACGTCACTGTATATCCATTTTGGCGTAATTCATCAACAATTACAGCACCAGGATCACAAAATAACGGAGTGCCGGCATCTGAAACCAGTGCAATTTTCTTCCCTTCTCTCAAAAGACTTAAAAAATAATCAACTCTTTCTTTTTCATTAAACTTATGATACGAAATACACTTTGTCCTTATATCATAATGATTCAGAAGTTTTTGTGTTACACGCATATCTTCACAAGCAATAATATCAACATTTTTCAATGTTTCTATCGCTCTGAGCGTTATATCGCCTAAGTTGCCTATTGGCGTTGGAATTACATAAAAATCATATTCTTTCATACAAAAATTATAACATACAAATATTTACCGCCTAATTTTATTTATTAATATTTCTTAATTTTTCGACTTTTCTTGGCAATTTTTAATTTTCAGCGTATTATAAAAAAGCAGATACTACCCCAAAATAAAGGAAGGTTTAATATGGACTTAAAAATAGCATATAATGCAGCATGTGGCGCAACAAGAGATAGATATGACATAATGAAAAATGCAATACATCCGAAAAAAAATTTGGATCCGATAGAAAAAAAATATTTAACAAATATGCAACAAATATCAGGAACACATACAAAAAACCCAATCAAAGCAATGGTAAACTGGTATAAAGCATTCCAACACAATACAAAAAGACAAGAAATGATTAAAACTTGCAATGCTCCATTTCAAAAACCAACAATCTTTACATATATGAAAAAAGGACTAAAAAATATTGCAAAACGATAATGATAGAAAAAGAGATTATTTTTATAATCTCTTTTTTTATTGTTGAAACATTCCTATCCAAAACTACACAATAGAAATAGGTGCTTATTAACAAATTGACCTAGTTCCTTATTAATGCTTTAATCTATATATGAATTATATTTTCTATTTTTTAATAGTAATTTCTATAATTGCAGGTGCAATTAATGGAAAGTTGTCCGATGTCGTAAACTCAATTCTCACGGGAGCAGAACTTTCTGTGAAGGTTGCTTTTTCATTAATCGGAATAATGGCTTTTTGGCTTGGAATAATGAAAATAGCTGAAAAATGCGGACTTATTTCTATAATTGCCAAAATAATTAAACCTATTACAAAAAGATTGTTTAACGAAATTCCAGAAAATTCATCGGCAATTGGCGATATAGCAATGAGCTTTTCTGCAAACGCTTTCGGTTTGACTAACGCAGCAACCCCAATTGGCATAAAAGCAATGAAAGAACTTCAAACCCAAAACATAGATAAATCATCCGCCTCAAACGCTATGTGTATGTTTTTAGCAATGAATACGGCAGGTTTTCAACTAATTCCGGCAACAATCATTGCTATTTTAATAGGAGTTGGCTACAAAAATCCAACAGAGATAATTGCACCAACTTTATTAGTAACAAGTATTGCATTTGTCAGCGCAATTATTTTAGCTAAAATTTTCCAAAAATTTTGGGCAAAACAAACAGAAACTGATACAATTTCACAAGATAAAATTCAAAATATATCTGAAATCAAGGAGGGTGCATAATGTTTCAATCAATAATGAACATAGTTTCCCTCTGGGCACTTCCTGCAATATTATTACTAATCCTTACAATGGGCTTATTTAAAAAAGTCCCGATATACGAAACATTTACAACTGGCGCAAAGGATGGATTTAAAGTTGCAGTGGATATTATTCCATATTTAGTTGCAATAATCGTTGCAATCTCAATGTTTCGAGCATCCGGAATAATCGAACTTATTGAACATGCCTGTGCCCCACTTCTTACAAAATTTAATGTTCCTGCAGATACAATTCCAATAATGATAGTTCGCTCACTATCCGGTTCTGCTGCATTGGGTGTATTTTCCGACATTGCAAACAACCTTGGACCTGACGCTTACGCAACAAAACTATCAGCCGTTATGGTTGGCTCAAGTGAAACAACTTTCTATGTATTAGCAGTATACTTTGGAGCAGTAGGAATTTCTAAATTAAGATATGCTCTTCTAGTCGGTTTGTTGGCAGACTTCATCGGAATAGTTGCAGCTGTAACTGTTTGTAATTTCATGTTTTAAAAAACTGCTTTAAGCAATCTCGGTCTGTAATTCTGCGAACCAAAATCTGTTTCAACCCAGCTTTGCGTATAAGTTTGCGTACTATTATGAACAACCGCTTTTATTAAAACAGCATAACTTATGTCTATAAAATTAATCTTGTTTATGCGCTCAATGACATATTCTCTAGCCCCGCAGTTGTGGCAAAAATGTTTTTCAGGAGTAATCTCTTTATTCTTAATTATTCCCTTTAGTTTCACACCACAGCAAGCACAACGCACCAAATACCACTGATTTTCAATCAGCTCACCACAGTCAGGACAATAAGCAAAATCAACATCCGGTCTAACCCTTGAGTGATCACATTCTCTATTAAATTTAAAAAACTCCAATATCGTCATACTTTATTTATAATTATTATTTGCATAAAGTCAACCTTAACCACTTGGGGAATAAAATAATTCCCCAGCAAGCCAATTGGCACAAAAGTATTTCTTATATTAAATATAATTATTAAATCTTTTTCATACTTCCAGCTATTCTTAATTCCAACGAGCCTGCTAATACAGGCTCTTTTTTTTAAGCGTGCCGCTTAACCCACCCTTTCGAACAATATTCATTCCTACTTCATACATTGGTGGAAAGTTTTACGCACGTAGCCCACTGCGAAAATGTTTATCTCTACTTCAAACTTTCCCAATAACCTTTCGTGTTATCATCAGGATTTACATCTTTCTTAATTACTTAAGAGAAATTTTATCATATTTTTTACTTTTTTACAATAATTTCCTAGCAATTTTATTTTTCACGCTTTTTAGAATATATATGAAAGTAAATTTACCTCAATACATGATACAAGTTGACAATAAGTTAATCAGAGGGAAAGCCGTAACTTCACCTTTGCGCTTATATAAAATGAAACAAGCAGGGATTAACCAAATCATCGACCTAAGAAATACTTCCTTTGTCAAACGACCTATTGAAAAATTCTTTTGCAAACTTTTCGGAATAAAATACCAAAACTTCAAATACTCACATTTGCTTGAGAGTTTACCAGAACCTCAATTTTTTTATAATGTAAATAACGCAATAAGAAAGAATGAAGGAAAAACATATATTCACTGCCAAAAAGGAAAGCGCCGAACAGGTATCTGCGTGGCATTATATGAAAAATATTTCACTCAAAATTCTTTAAACAAAATTATATCAAATATGATAAACATTGGCTTTACAGATATATTTACAACCCCTAACACAAAACAGTCAAAAAAATACTACAGAATTATAAAAGAATTTTTGAACACATACATATTTAAAAACTAAAACACTTTCACTAAAAATATCTACTCCACCATAGCAAAAACTTTTTTTAGAAGTTTTATAAAAAATATGAACGTAAATTTTCAATCACAATCTCCTAGTTTTGGAACTCATATTTCCGAAAGGCTTGAAAAGCAACTATACAAACAGCTTAATCAATATGGCAAACGCACAATTTCCAGAGAAAACTTTTCAAAACAAATTGAAAATGTGAAAGAATGGGGCTCTGACGACTTAGAACTCACAATCACCCAAAACTCAATCGGCAACTATGCTCTCGGAATAAAAAAGAAAATCCCATATCTTCCGCCAGTTTCTTGGGCAATTGAGCACTTGAGCGGCAAAACCGAACTTGCTCAATTTTTAAGACTCAAAAAAGCCCATATCCTAAATACCGAAAACACGATAAATTATATATATAAAAAATATGGTCTTGCAGGCTTCAAACCGCATAACAGACACTAAACATTAAATAAAAACTGGATACTTATAAGTTTGTATAGATAACAAATAAGGTGGGGAAAATTTAATTTCCCCACCTACTTTTTTAAACCATTTTTCTGATTAATCGTTCAATATTCCCGTTAGTTTCATTAATGTATCCTGAAACGCTTCCATTATTAGGAGTTGATACACCGCAGTTGTTTCGGTAAAGCGGAATACCTATCCCGCCAATATTGAACAAGAAAGTTGGATACTTATAAGTTCCAACATATAAAACCTTAAATTTGGAAAGACTTCGCTCTCTTCAACATAGACAAGAATTTCTTCTCCCACTCTACATTCCATTTCATCTTAAATTTATCTGCACTCGTCAAATTTTCATACAATGTTCGCATTTTATCAATCATAAAATTATACCGAACAACAGTAGAATGTCGATTTGCTTTAGGATTAAAAAAACTATTCAACATAACAGCTTCGTCAGTCTTATATGTTCCATAATCACAGCCAATGTAAGCATAACCATCTTGCATCTTATTTATAAATTTTACAAATTTATTTAAGTAATTTCTATTATTTTCAGGAGAATTTGATTTAACAAAAATGCCATCATTCCAGAAATTTTCCATTGGAAAGTCATAAAAAGACAATCCTACTTTTTCAACACGCTGTTTATATTCATCACCAAAACTAGCAAAATCAATAACTTGTTTAAAACCAGCATCTTTTAAACTTCTTATATCTTCATCGCTGGAATATATCAACGATTGCCCACGATAAATTGTTGTTTTAGGAGAACAATCAATCTTTCTTGCAACTATATTAAGGTTATCAATATTAATTTTTTTAGGTTTAGAAGAATAAAATTTAACAAGTTTATTCAATTCATATTCTTCTAATCTTTGTTCTTTTTCATAAATATCTTGGTAAAGTCCATTATTCCAGCTCTCATAATGAGACCGAATATAATTTCGTCTTTGCTGAGATATTTCATCATCATAAGCAATTGGCTCATTTTGAAGATTACTTTTTTGAGAAGAAAGAATTGGAAGAATTTTCACCATATACCTAATATCTATAAAACAAAAGAGAGAATCAAGCTAAAATCTCAATTCTCTCTTTTAAATAAAGGCGCTGGCAACGAGTTATCTTCCCAGGCGGTGGCCCGCCAAGTATTTTCACCGAGGTGAGTCTTTACGACCGTGTTCGGGATGGGAACGGGTGTTTTCCTCACTCTTGGTCACCAGCAAATCTTGCTAACCTATTGGGTTAGGGGTTCACTGTACCCTGAAAGCTGCATAAGAATTATAAACTTGTAATCACCTTTTCCTTAATATGTTCAATAGATGAACTAAATTATTGCTTTTTGCAAAATTTAGGAAAAGCCCTCGTCCTATTAGTATCAGTCGGCTGAAAATGTTGCCACTCTTACACCTCTGACCTATCAACCAGATGATCTGTCTGGGGACTTACTAGCTTATGCTATGAGAGATCTCATCTTACGGTGGGCTTCGTACTTATATGCTTTCAGCACTTATCCGCTTGGAACACAGCTACCGGGCGTTTACCGCTGGCGCGATAACCCGTACACTGGAGGTCCCCTCTTCCCGGTCCTCTCGTACTAAGGAAGACTCCGTTCAAATCTCTTGCGCGTATACCGGATATGGACCGAACTGTCTCACGACGTTCTGAACCCA
>ENA-ORPK01000953-ORPK01000953.1-human-gut-metagenome-genome-assembly--contig:-NODE-953-length-24880-cov-5.795730_pt1 | contig 24880 bp, 19 predicted proteins | sample MGYA00242139_ERZ509068 | MGnify/ENA primary metagenome ERZ509068 (study PRJEB26280, sample SAMEA2338687) | human gut metagenome | biome: human gut; feature: human-associated habitat; material: faeces... | reverse complement strand
GGCGGACGGAATCCGATCGGACGGCGGACGGAGCACGACGCGTAGTCTATAAGCCTCAGAGTTAAGAAGTTGAAAAAATGGGAACAAATATTGAGGAATGTGCAATAAAATCGTTACCTTTGTAAAATTAAAGTCTAAGCCTCGAAAGTTTAAGACAACGCCCCGAAACCAACGAAACAGCACCCCGAAAACTAAAGAAACAGCACCCCCAATAGGTAAAAGGATATCAAAAGAACACATTAAACAAATAAATAAAAGAAAGATGAAGACTGTTTATGATTTCTCGGTGAAAGACAGAAAAGGTAAGAGCGTGTCGCTGAAGGAGTATGCCAACGAGGTGCTGCTCATCGTGAACACAGCTACAAAGTGCGGCTTCACACCGCAGTACGAGGAGCTGGAGAAGCTCTACGAGAAGTATCATGCGCAGGGATTCGAGGTGCTCGACTTCCCATGCAACCAGTTCGGCGCACAGGCCCCCGGCACCGATGAGTCGATACACCAGTTCTGCAAGCTCACGTACAACACCGAGTTCCCGCGCTTCAAGAAGGTGAAGGTGAACGGCGACGACGCCGACGACCTCTTCAAGTTCCTCAAGGAGCAGAAGTCGTTCGCAGGCTTCGACCCTGCACACAAGCTCACTCCGGTGCTCGAGGAGATGCTCGCCAAGGATGCGCCCGACTATAAGGAGACAGCCGACATAAAGTGGAACTTCACAAAGTTCCTCATCAACAAGCGCGGAATGGTAGTGGCTCGATTCGAACCGACAGAGAGCCTCGACAATATCGCAAAGCAGATTGAAGAGATTATCTAAGGTGGTGTGGTGGTGTTATGTTGTTGTGTTGACATATGTCACCATCTCAACACCACAACATAACAACACCTCACCACCACAACATCTCAACATAACAACTTGTAATAAAATCAATAGAAATGGAAAATAGAGAACATGTGCGTTGCCTCATCGTGGGCAGCGGTCCGGCAGGCTACACTGCTGCAATATACGCTGGACGCGCCAACCTCAGCCCGGTAGAATACTGCGGCATTCAGACTGGCGGTCAGCTCACACAGACTACCGTCGTAGAGAACTTCCCCGGCTACCCCGAGGGTGTAGACGGCAATCAGATGATGCAGGACTTGCGCCAGCAGGCTCTGCGCTTCGGCGTAGACATGCGCGAAGGCTCAATCGCAAAGGTCGACTTCTCGAAGAAGCCTTACGTGCTCACCACAGACACGGGCGTCGAGATAGAGGCTGACACCGTGATCATCGCTACCGGAGCAAGCGCCAAATACCTCGGACTCGACGACGAGAAGAAGTACAACGGACAGGGCGTGAGCGCATGTGCCACATGCGACGGCTTCTTCTACCGCAAGCGCACCGTTGCTGTAGTGGGCGGCGGCGACACAGCGTGCGAGGAGGCTCTCTATCTGGCTGGTCTCTGCAAGAAGGTGTACATGATTGTGCGCAAGCCTTACCTGCGTGCGTCTGACGTAATGCGCAAGCGCGTGGAGGAGAACGAGAAGATCGAGATTCTCTACGAGCACAACACTCTCGGACTCTTCGGCGAGGACGGCGTAGAGGGTGCTCACCTCGTGAAGCGTAAGGGCGAACCCGACGAGGAGCGCTACGACATCGCTATCGACGGCTTCTTCCTCGCTATCGGCCATAAGCCGAACACCGACGTGTTCCGCCCGTTCGTCGACTGCGACGAGACTGGCTACATCAAGACCATCGACGGAACGCCGCGCACTAACGTGGAGGGCGTGTTCGCTGCAGGCGACTGCGCCGACCCGAACTACCGCCAGGCTATCGTGGCTGCAGGCTCAGGCTGCAAGGCTGCGCTCGAGGCTGAGCGCTGGCTCACTGAGCACAACCTGTAAAAATAAGTGGCGGAGGTCTCCGGCCTCCGCAGCACCAAATGAAACATCTTTATAAATTTCAATAGCGGAGGTCTTTGGCCTCCGTAGCAACCATTTTGATAGTATTCGACTTGGTGCTGCGGAGGCCGGAGACCTCCGCTACTGGTTTTAAATCAACCCAAAACATGACAATCCTCCTCACCGTAGCCGCCTACTTCGCGGCTCTCATGCTCTTCAGCCGCCTCACCGCACGACGCGGCGACAACAACGAGACCTTCTTCCGCGCCAACCGACGCTCGCCGTGGTACATGGTGGCGTTCGGAATGGTGGGCGCTTCTATCTCGGGCATCACGTTCGTGAGCGTGCCGGGCATGGTGATGCGCACCGATATGACATACGTGCAGACCTGCATCGGCTTCATCCTCGGCTACTTCGCCATCGCCTTCCTGCTGCTGCCCGTCTACTACCGGCTGAACCTAACGACCATCTACTCGTATCTGAAGGAGAGGCTCGGCAAGCGGTCGTACAAGACCGGCGCATGGTTCTTCCTCACGTCGAAGATGACGGGCGCCGCCGTGCGCTTCTACGTCGTCTGCATCATTCTGCAGCGCTTCGTGTTCGACGCCGTGGGCGTGCCGTTCCCCATAACCGTCGTGGGCATGACGCTGCTCATCTGGCTCTACACGCGCCGCGGCGGCATCAAGACGCTGGTGTGGACCGACACATTCCAGACCACCTGCATGTTCGCCGCGCTGCTCCTTATTATATATAATGTGACGCAGCAGCTGGGCATGAGCGTGGGCGAAGCCGTGCAGGCGGTAGCTGCCGACGAGCACAGCCGCATGTTCGTGTGGGACGACTGGGTGTCGACGCAGAACTTCTGGAAGCAGCTGCTCAGCGGAGCCTTCATCGCCATCGTGATGACGGGCTTGGATCAGGACATGATGCAAAAAAACCTCACGTGCAAATCGCTACGCGAGGCTCAAAAGGATGTGTGTACGTATGGTTTCGCCTTCGTGCCCGCCAACCTGCTGTTCATGGCGCTCGGCGTGCTGCTTGTGATGCTTGCCGGAAAAGAGGGAGTGGCGCTGCCCGCAAGCGGCGACGAGCTTCTGCCGATGTTTGCGGCTACGGGAAGTCTGGGTACGGTGGTGACGGTGTTGTTCACGATTGGCATTGTGGCAGCGTCGTTCTCAAGTGCCGACTCTGCCCTTACAGCCCTTACCACCAGCTTCTGTGTGGACGTATGCGAGCGACCGAAGGACGAGCGTCTGCGCAGGAAGGTTCACATCGGCATGGCTGTCGTCTTCGTGATGTTCATCCTTATATTCAAGGTGCTGAACAGCACGAGCGTCATTGACGCCATATACGTGATGTGCTCCTACACTTACGGTCCGCTGTTAGGTCTCTTCGCCTACGGTCTGCTAACACGACGCGCCACTAACGACCGCATCGTGCCTTACATAGCCATTGCCTCTCCCCTCCTCTGCTTCGCTCTCGACACGGCATCGAAGGAATGGTTGGGCTATAAGTTCGGCTACGAACTGCTGATGATTAACGGCTTGCTGACATTCATCGGACTGTTTATTTCAAGTCAGCCCAGCTCGAAGCATTAAATGTCTTCTCCACCTGCTTCTCGATGTCGTCGGGAAGATTGCAGAAGAAGTCGATGCCGGTGAGCTGTTCCAGTTTATCTATGGACATACAATGAGAGAGAAGAGTCTCTTCGGTGCGCCATGCCTTGGTCTGGTTGCTCCAGAATCCTACGGCGGCATAGCCGAACTGACTCTTGCGAAGGATGGCCATGAAGAAATATTTGGGCACGATCATCTTGCCGTTGATGCGGGTGATGATGTTCTTCTCGTTGTCGATGGTTCCTCCCTTACATACGTATATGGTGTCAGTATAAGAGAGATTCTTAGCCCATTTCTGGAGTTGGTTCTCCATTCTTACCCACAGTCCGCGGTTGGACGTTCCGTCCTGATATCCGTTAAACTCATGATATTGCGGCTGCATGTTCGACATATAGAAGGTCTGCTCATTGGCTTCGTACGAGAATGTGCGGTCTGCGCTCGGACAGATATGGCCACGGTCGTAGCCTGGGAAATATCTGAACTCTGACCAATACTCTGAAGGCGACAACGCCGGATCGAAGGTGAAGTCAGCCACACGCGAGTAATTGCCCTTGAATCCCTTGTGGAGCTGATAGCACGACCAGCGCTGCGACTTCTTGTCACAGTCCCATTCGGTGGCGAAATTGATGGCATCCGAATCGTACGACGTATTGGAAAGGCGATGCACGATAAGCTTCTGCTTGCCCGTCTTCTTCAGAGCCGGAAACTCAAGACGTCTGACAGCGCGTTCTGACGTTACGGTATTGGCATTCTTATTTTCGGAAGACGAAGAGTTGTCGTTGCCGATATACTGAGCATCGTCGTCACCACAGCCCACAAGAGCCATAGTGAAGCACGCCACAACGGAGAGGGCAAGGAGCCTGAACAGTTGTTTTGGATAAAGATTCATTATAATCAAATGGATTGGAATTATATTAATGGATTGTAATTGAGAAAGAACGAGAGGTATGAAAAAAAAGAAAGTGTGTTCCAAACGTATATGCAACTACGCTTAGAACACACTTTCGATGTGCATAGTCAAAGAAACAGGCTTTCGCCTATTCTATAGAAATATATGTTTATTCTATTTCCTATTTCCTTACTTGCGAACCTTTGCGTAACGGCTCATGAACTTGTCTACGCGACCAGCGGTATCGACGAGCTTGCTCTTACCAGTGTAGAACGGGTGAGAGGTGCTTGAGATTTCGACTTTAACTACTGGGTAAGTTTCGCCTTCAAACTCTACTGTCTCTGATGTCTTGCATGTAGACTTTGTAAGGAACATATCGCCGTTGGACATATCCTTGAATACGACGGGGCGATAGTTTTCTGGATGAATTCCCTTCTTCATTTTGTTTAAATTGTTATAGTGTTAAATAAATAATTCGCTTTCAAACGCTTAGCGGATGCAAAGTTACGACTTTTTTATGAGACCCACAAATTTTTGAAAACAAAAATTCCAAGCCGCTTCAATGTTTGAAACGGCTTGGAATATTAAAGAATCGTATTACTTACGATAGTAAATAAGCCTATTACTTGGCGTATGTGATTACAATCTTGTTTATACGCAACTGAACGCCACCGCCAGAAGCCTCTTTGAAGACGTTTGTATAAGTCATTGTCTTGCCGTCGATAACAACAGTAGCAGTCTCGTTGCCAACGCAATTGACATTCTTATTCTTGTCTACATCGCAGCTGAACTCTATCTTAGCGATTGCCTTGTGACCCTCGAAAGTAATCATGTTGTTCTTGTAAACACGGATGTTAGAGTAGTTAGCACCTGTGTAATACTTCGGACCGTTCTTCTCGCCGTTTGCGTCGAAGACGATCTTTGTGCCGTCCTTAAGAGTGATGGTTGTAACCTCAGTACCATTCTCTGTATAGAAGTCGCCAGGAACCACCTCTACTGTTGTTGCACCAGCCTGAACGCTCGGGTTAGAGAGTGTGAGTGTTGTGCCGTTGATAGCGATATTGCCATTGCCTGCAGGCTTGTCCTCGCCCGGCTTGTCTTCGCCACCAGTTGAACCGCCATCTGTCTTGCCGTTTACAGACACAAGGTATGTAGTGCCCTGAGCAGTCTCAGGAGTATTGCCGTAGTAGTTGGTGAGCTTGCCGTAAACCACAACCTCGTCGCCTTCAGCGATGTTAGGCTGACCCTCTGTCCACTTCTGGTTGCCGAGATAGAGCGAACGGAACACAAGGAACTGTCCGTCTGCCTTGCCGTCGTCAGAGATGTAGAAAGAAGCGTTGCCGAACTGTGCAGAGAAAGCCTCCTTCACAGATACTACCTTACCCTTGATGTAGTAGCCCTGCTCAGACACAGCGTTTGCAGCCAGCTTGTTTGCCTCAGCATTCGCAGCTACGCTGTTGAACGGATCGTTCTTTGTACCTGTGCCCTTCGGTGTGCCAGCAACTCCTGTATCGCCGCCAGCCTCTGTACCAGGCTTTGCACCGAACTCCTTGTCGCCGAGCTTAGCCCAAACAACCGACTTCAGACCGGTCTTGCCGAAGTAAGCCTCGATGTTACCGCAGAGAACAACCTCCTGCTTGTAGTTTGCAGGATTGTCCTTGAGGTTGATTGCGTTGCGAACATCACCTACAGGAAGCTGTACTGGCATTACGTTGTCAACAGAAGTCTCGTCAGCAGAAGCTGCGATGAGAACGTTGCTTGCAACCTCACAACCCTCGGCTGTGAACTTAGCCTCGTCGATAGCTTTGCCGGGAACGAAGCCTACGATGTAAGCCTTAACGAAGACATTGCTGCCAGTGGCGCCATGCTTCTTGATGTCCTCTATAGTGTAAGGACTTTCTGCGGTACCATTGCCTGTCATTTCGGTTGAACCGCCGCCGTTGCCGCCACCAGGAATTTCATAAGCCTCGGGAACGTCCTCACAGCTTGTGAATGTGAATGCCGTCATCGCTGCGACGAGCATTGAGAAAAATATCTTTTTCATATTCTTTTGTTTGTTTGCTTGTTGTATATTAATAATAATGTGGATAGCCTTGCTGCCGATAATGCTATATCGCAAAGGCTTTATTTGTTCTTCTCCGGCTCGAGCACCTCGATATCAGACTGCGAGCGCAGAACGAGCTGCACGGTTGTGCCGTAAGACGACGTTGCGCTGGTCTTGTAGACGGTGAGAATACCGGTTACGTTGAGCTTACCCTTCGGCAGTTTCTCGGCAGCGAACTTAGCGTAGCAGCTTGTGCGGATGCCTATCTGCTTCTTCTGAGCGGTGTAGCCCTTGAAGTAGCGTGTAACGCCATAGCCTGTTGCAGCACCCTCTGCCTCGGGAGCGAATGTAACCTTGCCGTCCGCGGTGTCGAACTCAACACCCTTCAGCGTTACGATCTGTCCTGTGTACTTATGTGCCACAGTCTCGTTGTTTAGAGTGCTGATTTCTGAAGTCTCGAACACATGAGGCACGACGAGCGAAGCGTCTGCCTTGCCGAGAATCTTGAAGCGAGTCTGCCATTCGGTGCGGCTGATGCGGCTCGGGTAAGTCTGGTTCTTCTTGAAGTCGGTGTACGGAACGCCAATCTGCGGCTGTGTACGGTAAGCACCGTAGTAGAGTCCGCCGAGGTCGATGAGCACTTCCTGACCGATAGGCAGCTGACCGCACATACCGCCCTGAGCAACGCTGATGACGATGCCGCCGGTAGCGTCCTCGAGCATAATCTGGTTGTAGATATTGCCAGAGATATCGTTGCCCGTTACGCGAGCCTTTATCTGCACACCGTCGGCGATGCGTACGGTGTCGTTCACCTTGTCCTTCAGCAGCGCGCTGTACTTCGACTTCAAGTCGGCGATGTTAACGACGTTGGTCTCCTGAAGCTGGTTGTTGCCGAATGGTGCCACCTCGCCAGTAGGGTCTGTCCAGTCGTCATCCATACAAGATGTAGCCGAAAGACCTATAACAAGCGCGAAGAGCGCGAGTTTCAGATATTTTAAACTTTTCATCTTCTTTCTGTGATTTAGAATTTATAAGTAATGTTCAGCATACCGTTTGTACCGAAAGCGTAGAACTTGAACGGGTTCTTCTCGAACGAATAGCCACGCAGGTTAGCGCTCTGTGTGTATCCGCTTCGGCTCTGCTCGTAACCGCCAGTAACGATGTTGCGGTTGTTGAGGATGTTCTGCACCATGAGGTTGATTGACAACGAGCCGTGCTTGAGATAGATGCTGCGACCGATTGAGCCGTCGAGCATGAATCCGCCGTGTCCCTTAGCCTGGTCGAGTGCGCCGGGGATGATTTCGCCGGTCACGTCGTTGATGATAGGACGGTCGAGCGCCTTCATCACGTCGTTACGGCGCTTGATGTTCTCGTCAAAACGGTAGTTGGGCGAGTACGACAGATAGATGCGGTCGTAGTAGTTGCAGTTGAGGTCGATGAACCAACCCTTCTGGTGGTAGCTTACGCCGAGGCTGAGCGCTGTGAGCGGTGTGCCGCTGTCGCGCATGCCCTTGTTGTGTATGTAGTCGTAGTTCTCGCCTTCCTGACCTGTGCCGTGCAGCGTAGCGCTTGTCGACTCCATGTAGCAGAGCTTAGAGTTGTTCGTAATCTTCGCCTCGCTGATTGTACCGATGAGCTTCACGTCGAGGAAGCTGGTGAGCTTAAACTTGGCGCCGAGCTCCGCACCGTAGTACGACTTGTTCATATCGATCATCGACACGTAGATGAACGAGTTGGTGTCGTCGTTATAGAAGTTCTGCCAGTCGGAAACGTTGGTCATGCGGCTGTAGTAGCCCTTGAGGTTGAGGTGGAGCCAAGAGTTCTCGTACATATAGCCGAGCTCTGTGCTGAAGATGCGTTCGTTCTTGAGACCCTGAACGAAGTCGTTGTTCACCTCCGGCGACATGAATGCCGCACGTGCTTCAGGAGCGCGGTGCTCGTAGCCTACACCGAGTGTGAGCACGTTGCCGCGTCCGAGCGTGAGGTTAGAGCCGAACTTGAATCCGCCGTCAACGAACTCCGCTGTCTTGCTCTTGCCGAACGAGTTGTTAGCAGCCAGACCATTGCGCATCTTGCCTTCGCGCTGCATAGATGTGTAGCCGAGTCGGGCAGCCACGGTATAGTTGAGCGGTCCGAAGTTCTCGGTGTACGATGTCCAGAGTTTGCCCTTGTTGATGAAGAGGTTGTAGTCGTAGCCGAAGCGGTCGCCTTCCTTCACTACAGCGTTAGGATGGTTGAGGTCGTACTGTGCCTCGGGCGAAGCTGCGGTGTACTTGTCAGAGATAATATAAGTGTTGATATTATGGAACTGAGAAGCGCCGAGCAGGTCCTCCATAGTCTGGTAGTGCATAGCCTTGTTTGTGGCAGCTATCACGCCTACGTTGAACTTCTTGTCCTTGTCAATCTGGTGGTTGAAGGTAGAAGCGAGCGAGAACATGAGGTTGTCGTTGTGCTTAGCCTGGATATAGTACATAGCATCGCCGCCCTGAGCTGCTGTGTTCTTGTTAGCATAGTAGAGGCGGTCCCAGTTGATCTGTCGGTTAGCCTTCGATGCGCGCCAGTAGTCGTACGATGTCTTCCAGTCTTCGTAAGCCTGCTCTGTGCGATATGAGTCGTTGTTGCCGTACCATACGTCGTAGTAGCTCGACGGCAGGTTCTTCCAGTAGTTAGGATGCGGGTTGTCGGCGTTGTTGTAGTTGAGCTTTGTGCTCTTGTACATAGAGTATTTGCCGAAGAACGACGTAGTGAGTTTCGAGTTCTCGTTGAAGTTCCAGTCCCATGTGAGGATGGCGCTCGGAGCGAAGTCGTTCACGACGCGCGAGTTGCGCTTCTTGCCGTTCTGGTAGCCCCAGTAGGGGTTGTAGTAGCGGTTGTTGGCGAGCCAGTAGACCTCGTCCGTTGCAGCGCCCTGTGTAGAGCGCTCCGTCGGGTTGCCCCATGTAGAGAGCGAGAGGCTGTGGTTGCCCATCACCTTCTGCACGGCGAGGAAGTAAGAGAGCGAGTTGTAGAATGTGCCCTCTACGTATCCGTTGCGTGCCCAGCGGTAGCTCACGTTGCCGGTGAACGCCCATCCCTTCTCAGAGAGTCCGCTGCTGTACGAGTACATGCCGCGCAGGGTATAGTTGCGGTTGGCGCCGCTTACTGTCAAGCGGTGGCCTACGGGCATTGCCGACGGACGGAAGTTGTAGTTGTTCGATCCGCCCATGCCTGACATTGCGAAGTTGTTGCTTTCGAACGGAAGGGCGAACTCCTGGTTGCGTGTCATGTTGTTCAGACCGCCCACCTGAGAGTAACGGAACTGTCCGCTCTCCATATCGTTCAGCAGCAATCCGTTGAGATAAACTTCGTTGTACTTCTGATCGAATGCACGATAGCGGAAACGTGCCGGTGAGAACAGATAGCCCACCTGGCTGGCATAGATGTCGGTGTTAGAGTTGACGATGGTCACGTTCTGTGTCATGTCGTCGTCCTCACCGAGCTGTGCCTCTGTGAAAGTGAAGGCAGCCTCGCTCGCCGCTTCGCTGTGGAAGCCGATCGAGTCGGCTGCTGTCTGTGCGAATGCAGACGGAGCGCAGCACATTGCCAGCACTGCTAATTTAAGCTTCTTTTGCATGTAAGTGTTTATAATTATTTAATGAAATTTCGTTATATCGCTGCTGCTACATTTTCCCTACTTCAGCCAGCCGTGCAAAGGTCTCATCCTAACCACGGAAAGCTCGCAAGCATGCCGCATGCAGCAAAAGAAATAGATTGCAAAGTAACACATTTTTATTCAATTAAAGAAATGTTTCCCTACTTTATTTATATTAATATAGTGTTTCAATGCTGCAACACACAAAAAGGGCGTAACGTTTTGTATTTTAATGCAAAAAAAGCATGAAACAGGGTGCAATAATAAGGATTTACTGTAACTTTGCACTATATACTCGTATATTAAACGAAACAAGAATAAAAAAGCAAATAACTAAAATGAAAAAGAATCTTTTTATCCTCGCCTTGCTCCTCTGCATCACTCTCGGAGCATCGGCACAGAAAAAGTTTAATCTCTACGCCGTAGGTTTCTACAACCAGGAGAACCTCTTCGACACTTGCCACGACGAGGGCAAGCGCGACTACGACTTCCTGCCCAACGGCTCGTACAAGTGGAACGGACTGAAGTACACCCACAAGTTGCGCAACATGGCGCAGGCTATCGCCGACCTTGGCACCGACAAGCTGCCTGGCATCGGCTGCGCCATTGTAGGCATGTCGGAGGTGGAGAACTCGAAGGTGCTCGACGACCTCACAGCGCAGCAACCGCTGAAGCAGCGCGGATATAAATATGTACACGTAGAGGGACCCGACCGCCGCGGCATCGACTGCGCCATGCTCTACAACCCGCGCTTCTTCACCGTGAAGGACGTGCGCCTCGTGCCCTACGTGCCCGAAGAGCCTAAGGACTCCAACTTCATCACACGCGGATTCCTCACCGTGAGCGGCACTCTCGCCGGCGAGCCGGTAGCCGTAATCGTGTGCCACTGGCCCAGCCGCTTCACCACGTCCTACTATCGCGAGGTGGCAGGCAGACAGGTGCGCGCCGTGAAGGACTCGCTGCTGCGTGCCGACAAGAAGTGCAAGGTGTTCGTGATGGGCGATATGAACGACGACCCTACCAACAAGTCGATGACCGAGGCGCTCTCTTGCAAGCCTACCATCGAGAAGACGGGCAAGGACGACATGTACAACCCGTGGTACAACCTGCTCACAAAGCAGGGCAAGGGCACGCTCTTCTACAACGGCACATGGAACCTCTTCGACCAGATTGTGATGACGCCGAATCTGCTCAACGCCAACGGCTCTAAGGACTTCTCTACGCTGAAGTACTTCCAGCATCAGATTCACATTCGCCCGTATCTCATACAGAGCGAGGGCAGATACAAGGGCGCGCCGAAGCGTACTACAGCAGGCGGCGTATGGCTCGACGGCTACTCAGACCACTTGCCGGTAGTAGTGTACCTGGTGAAGGAGCAGAAGTAATGAATACCGAGCGCCATCCGTTCACCCCATTCCTCCCCGACGGCTGCCGACTGCTCATGCTGGGCAGCTTTCCGCCGGGCGAGCAGCGCTGGTCGATGCGCTTCTACTACCCCAACTTCACCAACGACATGTGGCGCATCTTCGGACTGTGCTTCTACAGCGACAAGCTCCACTTCGTCGACACCGAGCACAAGACGTTCCGACTCGACCTCATCGTCCCGTTCCTCAACGAGCATCGCATAGGCATGTACGACACGGCGACGAAGGTGCGCCGTCTGAAGAACACGGCGTCTGACAAAGACCTGGAGGTAGTGGAGCCGACAGACCTGAAGGCGATGGTCGACTCGCTGCCCGAGCTCACCGACATCGTCACCACGGGGCAGAAAGCCACCGACGTGCTCTGCTCCTGCTTCGACATAAAGACGCAGCCGAAGGTGGGCGAGAACGTGCAGTTCGCCTTTGCCGACCGCACGCTACGCCTCTGGCGCATGCCCAGCAGTTCGCGCGCCTACCCCATGAAACCCGAGCGCAAAGCCGAGTTCTACAGCAGAATGTTCAGCGCAATATATCAATAAGCATAAGATTATGACAAACGACAAGATTACGATAATAGGTATTGCCGGCGGCACTGGTTCCGGCAAGACAACGGTAGTGAAAAAGATAGTAGAGGCATTGCCGCCGCACCACGTGGCTGTAGTGCCGCTCGACTCGTACTATAACGACACGTCGCACATGACCGAAGAGGAGCGCCGTGCCATCAACTTCGACCATCCCGACGCCTTCGACTGGAAACTGCTCATAAAGCAGATTAACGATCTGCGCGAGGGCCGCGCCATCGAACAGCCTACGTACTCGTACCTGAAGTGCAACCGCGAGAAGGAGACGATACACGTAGAGCCGAAGCCGGTGATAATAGTGGAGGGCATCATGACGCTGCTCAACAAGCGCCTGCGCGACATGATGGACCTGCGCATCTTCGTTGACTGCGACCCCGACGAGCGCCTCATACGCAACATTCAGCGCGACACCATCGACCGCGGACGCACCGTCTCCATGGTTGTCGACCGCTATCTGAAGGTGCTCAAGCCGATGCACGAGCAGTTCATCGAGCCTACAAAGCGCTTCGCTCATATCATCATACCCGAGGGTGGCGACAATCTGAAAGGCATCAACATGGTGTGCAAGTACATCGAAAGCATTGTGGAAAAATAGTCTGCAAAAGTTGCAAGATTTGACAACTTCTATTATCTTTGCACTATGGAACGACGGATATTTACATACGGCGGTTATTTCGAAGCATTCATGAGTACCTTGAAGGAAAAAGAGCAGGAAAAGATTCAGTATGGGCTTCTTCTGCTCAAGACACAGGACAGACTCTCTACGAAGTTTATAAAACTTATCAAGGATGGTCTGTATGAATTGCGTACAGAATATGGAGGAAACATCTTTCGTGTATTTTTCATATTTGATGAAGGAAAAATCGTTGTATTGTTCAATGGATTCCAAAAGAAGAGCCAGAAGACACCGTCAAAAGAAATAGAAAAAGCATTAAAGATAAAGGAGGCATATTATGCAGACAAACAATCATCAAATCGTTGATTACGATCTCGTTCTTGACAAGAAGTTCGGCAAGGAAGGTACTCCGGAGCGTATGAAAGCCGAAGAGGAAGCACTTTCCTTCTATTCAGGTCAGATATTGCTTGATGCGCGCAAAGAGGCCAAAATCACACAAACAGAATTGGCTAAACGTATCAACTCTACAAAGTCGTATATTTCTAAAGTAGAAAATGGAATTATCGTTCCAAGTGTTGGCGCATTCTACCAAATTATCAATGCACTTGGAATGAGAGTTGAAGTTGTGAAACCAATATACTAAGCACCAAAAGAAGTTAGGGCTGGACTCCTTATTTGGAATCCAGCCCTAACTTTTTACTCTTAAACAAGTTCCAGCCCTAACGACTCCACGAACGCCTTCACCTCCTTCTGCTGCATCAGTTCGTCGTACACCTCTTTCTTTGTCTTTCGGCGACTTATCTCCTCAGCCTCAGCAAGGCGTAGCGATAGAGTGATGCCGCCGTTGTGCAGAGCCTTGGCGAGCGTAACGCGGATGCGACCCTTTATCTCGTTCACCTGGTCGAGCAGCATCTGGTTGTCTACCAGCACTTCGATATCGGGGAAGTTGGCTATGCGCGGCTGCATGTTCTTCATTCTGGAGGCGAGGCCCACCATCTTCTGCGGCATACGATTGCACATCGAGAGCCATTGCAACTCGAGGAGTTCCTGCGTGAACTGCTCGTTCTCGTCCTTGTTCGTCACCTCAGCCTCCTTCTTCGCAGCCACAGCCTCCTTGCGCTGAAGGCTTTGGAAGGTCATGCCGAGCGACGACAGCTTAAGGCGCGGACTGCCAGCTGCGGGTTTCGCCGCAGAAGAAGCCGTAGACGCCGCAGAAGAAGTTGCAGAAGGCGCAGCTGCATTGGTTGATCCACCTGCCGCAGATGCTGCCGAAGCCTGCTGCTGGGCAGCAACGGTTTGGGCGACATCCGACTGAGCCGAAGCCACAGATGCCGCATTGCCCGGAGCAGCCACCTGCTGAGCCGCTTTCGTCCGGGTGAAATCAAGAAGTTTGAACAGGGTTTTCAGCTGTTTGGGGCTACGCCCCGCGCTGTCGGCATCCTCCGGCTGCGTGATCTGCGCCACCTGGATAAGCGTCAGCTCCACGAGCAGGCGCTTGTTGCTGCTCTGTCGGTAGCTCAGGTCGCACTGGTTCATCAGTTTCAGAGCCTTGTAGAGGAACTGTGTCGGGCACGCCTTAGCCTGCGCGCTGTACTTGGCGCGCTGCTGCTCGCTCACCTCGAGTAGCTTCAGCGTCTGCTCGTCCTTAGCCATGAGCACGTTGCGCACGTGCGAGGCGAGTCCGTTGATGAGGTTGCCGCCGTCGAAGCCCTTTTCTATAATCGAGTTCAAGAGCACCATGCACTCGCTCACCTTGTTCGCCAGCGCATAGTCGACGAACTTGAAGTAGTTGTCGGCGTCCAGCTCGTTGAGGTCTTCTATCACCTTTTCGTACGTGATGTTGCCCTGGCAGAAGCTCGCCGTCTGGTCGAAGATGGAGAGCGCGTCGCGCATTCCGCCGTCGGCTTTCTCGGCTATGAGTGCCAGAGCATCCTCCTCGTACGTGATGCCTTCCTTCTCAGCCACATGCTTCAGGTGGTTGATGGTGTTCTCTACGGTCATTCGCTCGAAGTCGTATATCTGACAACGCGAGAGAATGGTAGGCAGAATCTTGTGCTTCTCGGTGGTGGCGAGTATGAACACCACGTGAGCCGGCGGCTCCTCGAGCGTCTTCAGAAAGGCGTTGAAGGCAGCCTGCGAGAGCATGTGCACCTCGTCGATGATGAACACCTTGTACTTGCCCACCTGCGGCGGTATGCGTGTCTGCTCCATGAGCGACTTGATGTGCTCTACGGAGTTGTTGCTGGCTGCGTCGAGCTCGAAGATGTTGTACGAGCGGCCCTCCGCAAACGCCTTGCAGCTCTCGCACTCGCCGCATGCCTCACCATCTGCCGTGGGGTTCATGCAGTTGATTGCCTTGGCGAAGATGCGCGCACACGTCGTCTTGCCCACTCCGCGCGGACCGCAGAACAGGTAGGCGTGCGCCAGCTTGCCACTCTTCACGGCGTTCTTCAGCGTAGCGGTGAGAGCAGCCTGCCCCACCACCGAGTCGAACGTCATCGGGCGGTATTTACGCGCCGATACTATATATTCTCCCATTTGAATGTTTATGTTTAATGCTACTTTACAAAGTTACAACTATTATTCTGAATAACACGGCTTGATTTTAGAAAAAATTTTGTACTTTTGCCTGTAAGCATTAAAATACACATTAATTATATATACTCACATCATATATGGACGACGAGATAAAAGACACGATGCCGAGCGAACATACCGACTACAAGCCTGTTAACCGCTTCGACGCATCTGCCGTACACCACCTTAGCGGAATGTATCAGAACTGGTTCCTCGACTACGCATCCTACGTAATCCTGGAACGCGCTGTGCCTCATATCGAGGACGGCTTGAAGCCTGTGCAGCGACGCATACTCCACTCGATGAAGCGCATGGACGACGGACGCTTCAACAAGGTGGCGAACATCGTCGGACACACTATGCAGTTCCACCCGCACGGCGACGCTTCCATCGGCGACGCTCTCGTGCAGATGGGACAGAAAGACTTGCTCGTCGACTGCCAGGGCAACTGGGGTAACATCCTCACGGGCGACCGTGCGGCGGCGCCGCGTTACATCGAGGCGCGACTCTCCAAGTTTGCGCTCGACGTGGTGTTCAACCCTAAGACTACCGACTGGCAACTCTCTTACGACGGACGCAACAAGGAGCCTATCACGCTGCCGGCGAAGTTCCCGTTGTTGCTGGCGCAGGGCGCTGAGGGCATCGCCGTGGGTCTCAGCTCGAAGATTCTGCCACACAACCTCGTGGAGATCTGCGACGCTGCCATCGCATATCTGCGCGGCGAGGAGTTCCACCTCTACCCCGACTTCCCTACGGGCGGTTCGATAGACGTTGCGAAGTACAACGACGGACAGCGCGGAGGCTCGGTGAAGGTGCGCGCAAAGATAGAGAAGCTCGACCCGAAGACTATCGTCATTCGCGAGATTCCGTTCTCGAAGACTACGTCTACGCTCATCGACTCCATTCTGCGTGCCATCGAGAAGGGCAAGATAAAGGCTAAGAAGGTGGACGACAACACGGCTGCCGAGGTGGAGATTCAGGTTCACTTGGCGCCGGGCGTGTCGTCCGACAAGACTATCGACGCGCTCTACGCCTTCTCCGACTGCGAGATAAACATCTCGCCCAACTGCTGTGTCATCGAAGACAACAAGCCGTGCTTCCTCACCGTGAGCGACGTGCTGCGCCACTCTACCGACTCTACTATGGGCCTCTTGCGCCGCGAGCTGCAGATACGCAAGGCTGAGCTTGAGGAGCAACTCTTCTTCTCGTCGTTGGAGCGCATCTTCATCGAGGAGCGCATCTACAAGGAGAAGAAGTTCGAGCAGGCTAAGTCGCAGGACGAGGTGGTCGACTTCATCGACTCTAAGCTCGAACCGTTCAAGACGCAGGTGTTCCGCGTGCAGAACTTCGAGTATTCGTTCCACCGCGACATTACGCGCGATGACATTCTGCGACTGCTCGAGATAAAGATGCAGCGCATCCTGAAATACAACAAGGACAAGGCCGACGAACTGATAGCGCGCATAAAGGCAGAGCTGGCGGAAATAGAGTACGACCTGGCGCACATGACCGAGGTGACTATCCATTGGTTCGAGTTCCTGCGCGAGAAGTACGGCAAGGACCACCCGCGCCGCACCGAGATTCGCAACTTCGACACTATCGAGGCGTCGAAGGTTGTGGAGGCCAACCAGAAGCTCTACATCAACCGCGCCGAGGGATTCATCGGCACGGGTCTGAAGAAGGACGAGTTCGTGTGCAACTGCTCAGACATCGACGACATCATCGTATTCTTCAAGGACGGCAAGTACAAGATGGTGCATGCCGCCGACAAGATATTCGTCGGAAAGAACATTCTGCACGTGCAGGTGTTCAAGAAGAACGACAAGCGCACCATATACAACGTGGTTTACCGCGACGGAAAGGGCGGTGCTTCTTACATAAAGCGATTCTTCGTGCCTACGATGACGGCGGGTCGCGAATACGACTGCACGCAGGGCACACCAGGCTCGCGCATCCTCTACTTCACCGCCAACCCCAACGGCGAGGCGGAGGTGATAAAGGTGACGCTGGAGGCTAACCCGCGCCTGAGAAACATCTTCATCGAAAAGGACTTCTCGGAGGTGGGCATCAAGGGACGCACATCGAAGGGCAACCTCGTGACGCGCAACCCTATTCACCGCATCGGTCTGAAGAGTCACGGCCACTCTACGCTGGGCGGCAGAAAGGTGTGGTACGACCCCGACGTGAACCGCTTGAACTACGACGAGCACGGACGCTTGCTGGGCGAGTTCTTCGACGAGGACTCGATACTCGTGGTGCTCGACGACGGCAACTTCTACATCTCTACGTTCGACGCCAACAACCACTACGAGGACAACATAAAGATCATAGAGAAGTGGGACCCGGACAAGGTGTGGACGGCTGTGCTGTTCGACGCCGACAATGGCGACTGTCTCTACCTGAAGCGCTTCCGCATGGAGGCTACAAAGCGCTGGCAGAACTACATCGGCGAGAACCCGAAGAGCAAGCTGGTGATGCTCACCGACACGCCGTTCCCGCGCTTCGAGGTGAGCCTTGCGCCCACAACAGCGCCCGACGGAACGGAGATGCAGCGCCCGCCGCTGGAGATAGACGCCGAGGAGTTCATCGCCGTGAAGGGCTTCAAGGCGAAGGGCAAGCGCGTCACTACGTTCGACGTGCTCGACGTGAAGGAACTGGAGCCTACACGCTTCCCCGAACCCGAAAAAGAGGAGGGCGAAGACGGCGAGGGCGACGATGCGGAAGACACGAATCTCGACCCCGATGCGGGCAAGAGCCAGCAGCAGGTGATAGACGAAATGACTGGTCAACTAAATCTTTTCACCGAGAATGAGGATCTTTAGTCTATTAGTCGCCATACTATGGTGTATCTCAGGGGGTGCTGTTGCAGGGGGTGCTGTTACAGGAGGTGCAGTTGTCTCAACTGCACCAACAAACAACACTCAAGAGAATACTATTTTAGGGGGTGCAGTTGTCTCAACTGCACCAACAAACAACACTCAAGGGGATGCTATTTTAGGGGGTGCAGTTGTCTCAACTGCACCAATCAACAACACTCAAGGGGATGCTATCTCAGGGGGTGCAGTTGTCTCAACTGCACCAGATTACCCAGATACAGATAGGTCGGTGCAGTTGAGACAACTGCACCCCCTACAACTGCACCCCCTACAACTGCACCCCCTACAACTGCAGCCCCTACAACAGCAGCCTCAGAAACAGCACCCCATAAGAGAGAACGCTCTTATGCTGGGCGTTGGCTACACCAATATTCTCGACACTTATCTCTCGCCCGAGAAATATCGCGGCACGGATGTGCGCTTCATCTCGCACACGCGCCGCGAGAACGACTCTGCCCGCTTCGTGCACCAGTTGCTGCACGAGGGCAACATCGCCTTTGCCGACAACCGCTCGGGCAACGGCGGTGAGATTGCGGGCGGATATACGTTTGGCTACTCGCTGCTGCGCAAGTGGCAAATGCCCGTGGGCAGTTGCGGCTTGCGCCTTCTTGCCGGCGGCACAGCCGAGCTGAGCGCAGGTTTTCTTTACAACACACGCGGAAGCAACAACCCTGCACAGGCGCGCTTCGCCCTGCAGCTGAAACCTACCATTGCTGCCGACTTCGATTTCCGACTTTTCAAGCGCCAGAAGCGTCCGTTCACGCTGCACTATGAGGCGTCGGCGCCGCTCTGCGGACTGATGTTCTCGCCCAACTACGGACAATCTTACTACGAGATATTCTCACGCGGCAACTACGACCACAACTGCGTGCCTACAACCGTGGCGTCTACGCCCTCGCTGCGCCAGATGCTCACGCTCGACTTCCGCGCGCTGCACACTACATGGCGCATCGGATACCTCGGCGACTGGCGTCAGGCGAACGTGAACAACCTCAAGCAGCACACGTATACGCATGCGTTGGTCATCGGCATCGTGAGAAGGTTCCGCACCGTGAAGCTATAGTCGCCAATCAGGGGGTGCACTTGTCTCCGCTCGGCTTCGCCGCTTGCCAGAGCAAGAAGTGCACCAATAAAACTGATGGCACCAATAAAACTGATGGCACCAATAAAACTGATGGAAATATTATCTTGGTTGGTGCAGTTCTTGCTCTGGCAAGCGGCGAAGCCGAGCTGAGACAGCTGCACCCCCTTTTAATACAAAGAAACATGAAAATAATAATACAGATAATGTTTGCAGCGCTGCTGTTCCTCACAACGGCGTGCGTCGACGAGACGGAGTATGCCGACAATGCGCGCGGCAACTTCGAGGCTCTCTGGCGTGCCATCGACGAGCACTACTGCTTCTTCGACTACAAGCGCGAACAGTACGGACTCGACTGGGACGAGGTGCACACTCGCTACAGCCGGCAGGTCACGAACGACATGACCGAGGCGCAGCTGTTCGAGGTGCTGGGCAACATGCTGGGCGAACTGCGCGACGGACACGTGAACATGTACTCGGCGTGGGACGTAGCGCGCAACTGGTCGTGGCACGAGGACTATCCGTCGAACGTGAGCGACACGTTGCTCTCGAAGTATCTCGGCACCGACTACCGCATCGCCGCCGGGCTGCGCTACCGCGTGCTCGACGACAACACGGGATATGTGCGCTGCACGACGTTCGCATACGCGTTCGGCGAGGGCAATCTCGACAACGTGATGCTCTATCTGGCGCCGTGCAACGGACTCATCATCGACCTGCGCGACAACGGCGGCGGACTGCTCACGGCAGCTGAACAGCTGGCGGCGCGTTTCTGCAACGAGCGGCTGCTTGTGGGCTACATGCAGCACAAGACGGGCAAGGCGCACGACGCTTTCTCGAAGATGCAGGCTCAGTATCTGAAGCCGTCGAACGGCATAAGATGGCAGAAGCCGGTGGTGGTGCTCACGAACCGCGCGGTGTATAGTGCGGCCAACGAGTTCGTGAAGTACATGCGCTGCTGCCCCAACGTCACCGTCGTGGGCGACCGCACGGGCGGCGGCGCCGGAATGCCCTTCTCTACCGAGTTACCCGTGGGCTGGAGCGTACGTTTCTCGGCGTGCCCGATGTACGACAAGCAGAAGCAACCTACCGAGTTCGGCATCGATCCCGACTACAACGTGGCGCTGAAGACGGAGGATTGGCTGCGCGGCGAGGATACAATAATTGAGTTTGCGCGCAGACTGCTGAAAGAAGCGAGATAAAAGAACACATTATAATATTCCTTAATAAAGAAAAACGAACACGAATAGCACAAATTTCACGAATGTATAAACCTTCGATTCGTGAAATTTGTGCTATTCGTGTTCGTTTTTTATCCTATTAGTGTCTACTTCAGATTGCCAACCTTATACAGGTACTCTGCAATCTGCACGGCGTTGAGCGCAGCACCCTTGCGAATCTGGTCGCCCGAGAGCCAGAAAGTAAGACCGCAGTCGTCAGCCAGATCCTTGCGCACGCGACCTACGAAGACGTCGTCCTTGCCTGCTGTCTCAAGCGGCATCGGATAGACGAGGTTCTGCGGGTCGTCCTTCAGCGTGCAGCCCGGAGCAGCAGCGATAGCCTTCTGAGCCTCCTCAACGCTGATGGGGCGCTCGGTCTCAATCCATACCGACTCAGAGTGAGAGCGGAGCGAGCTGACGCGCACGCACATTGCCGAGCAGCGCACGTCGCTGTGCATAATCTTGCGAGTCTCGTTGAACATCTTCATCTCCTCCTTGGTATATCCGTTGTCGGTGAAGACGTCGATCTGCGGAATGACGTTGTAAGCCAGCTGGTGCGGGAACTTCTCCACCTTCACCGGCTCGTTGTTCACCAGCTCGCGATACTGCTCCTGCAGCTCTGCCATGGCAGCAGCGCCTGCGCCCGAAGCGCTCTGGTAGCTGGCGATGTGTATGCGCTTGATGTGGCTGAGCTGCTCGAGCGGCTTAAGCACTACAACCATCATGATAGTGGTGCAGTTAGGGTTGGCGATGATGCCACGCGGACGGTTCAGGGCGTCCTCGGCGTTGCACTCGGGCACAACCAATGGCACGTCGTCGCACATGCGGAAAGCCGACGAGTTGTCGATCATCACGGCGCCATACTTGGTGATGGTCTCGGCGAACTCCTTTGAGGTGCCGCCGCCAGCCGACGTGAACGCCACGTCGATGTCCTTGAAATCGTCGTTGTGCTGCAAGAGCTTCACCTCATACTCCTTACCTTTAAAGGTGTATTTCTTTCCGGCTGAACGCTCAGAGCCAAACAACACCAGATTGTCAATGGGGAAATCTCTCTCGGCGAGGATGCGCAGGAACTCCTGTCCTACAGCGCCACTCGCACCAACAATAGCTACATTCATTTTCTCTTATATTTGTTTTTATTTGTTTTTATTTGCTTACTAATTGCCTAATCTTTGTGCAAAGTTACAACTTTTCTGTTATCTAAGGATAGTTTTTCCCCTTTTTCTGCGACATTGCGGTGCTCGGAAACGGTGCTCAGCATAATAAAAGAACAAAATCTGACTTAAAGAATATAAAATTGGAGAAACAGGATAATCAACATAAGGAAATTATGACTATCTTTGCGGCGAATAGCTTTGTGTAAGAAACTAAAACAATTAGACATAATGACTAACGAAACGACAACGACAGAACTCAAGATTGACATGGGGCTGATAGCCAACTACGGCAACGCCGACTATATTGACGGCGATGTGGTTGTGCTCGACGGCATCGACAAGGTGCTGCAGACGGACGGCACATACCGCTTCGAGATGATTATGATGGCCTACTGCACGAAGGGACGAATGCAGTACGAATCGAACGGAGAGACCTATACATCGAAGGCGGGCGACGTGGTTATATGCCTGCCGAGCACCACGTGGGAAAACGTGCTGGTGTCGCCCGACTACGAATCTAAGATCGTGGGCATATCGTACAAGACGGCACAGACAAGCGTGCAGATGAACAGCGACTTCCTTGCGCTGATGGGCTACATATCCAAGAATCCCGTAGTACACCTCAACGAGGAGCAACAGGACATATTCATGAAATACTACGCCATCATAGCGCACAAGATAAAAAACCCGAACGGCTTCTACCACCGCGAGATAATGCACTGTCTGCTGCAAAGCACTATCTACGAACTCTTCGCCATCATCACGCCATACGTAGAATACACCTTCGACGGCGGCAACCTGAAGCAGGCCAACCTGCTCTTCCAGCGCTTCATTGAGCTGCTGGCGGCTAACAACGGCAAGATGCAGCCGGTGAAGAAGTACGCGCAGGAGCTGTGCATCACGCCGAAATACCTCTCGAGCATCACGAAGCAGGTGACGGGTCGCACGGCGCTGGAGTGGATTCACAGCTACACGGTGAAGGCGATTGAGAAATATTTGCGCCGCTCCAACCTCTCTATCAAGGAGATCTCGGAGCTGCTCGGCTTCCCCAACCTCTCGTTCTTCGGCAAGTTCACGAAGAGCCACCTCGGCATGTCGCCAACGCAGTATCGCAAGGACCAGAGCATGAGAAAATAAATCTCTTTCTGCTGAGATGTTCTCCCACAGATTTCTCTTTCTGATTTCACACACAGAAGTTATGGTGCTTTCAAGGGGGTGCACTTGTCTCCGCTCGGCTTTGCCGCTTGCCAGAGCAAGAAGTGCACCAACACAACAAAATCTATATTATCCCACAGAATTCAGAACACATTCTTGCTGGGATATTCTCCCACAGATTTCACAGATTTACACAGAAATTTTTGCTGGGATATTCTCCCACAGATTTCACAGAACACACAGAACTTTCTTGCTGAGAAAAATTCTGTGAAATCTGTGGATTCTGTGGGAGATATACGCGCCCTAACATCTGTGAGAATCTGTGAAATCTGTGGGAGTTTTTTCAACTACAAACTTAGAGTGAAATTTGTGGAAGTTTTTTCAACTGCAAACTTAGAGTGAAATCTGTGGAAGTTTTTTCAACCATAAACTTAGAGTGGATTCTGTGGGAGTTTTTTCAACTACAAACTTTAGAAAAGCGAGTGTTACCGCAAGCTGGGAACAACGTTACAGCGGTGCGGTAACGATATAACCGGGGCGCGGTAATGGCATTACATGTATGCGGTAAAGCCATTACCACGCCCCGGTCTGCATTTTAGAATTCGGTCAGCACTTTAGAACTTCAGTTTCACACTCGCACCAGCCATAACCCAGATGCCAGGCTGTCTGACGTTGCCCAGGTCATAGTAATGGTGGTTGGTGATGTTGTCGGCCTTTACATATATATTGTATGTAGGCGCAGTCCACTGCAGACGCACATCCACCTTCGTATACGGATGATAACCGTTCATGCGCTCCTGCCAGCGCAGCGCCCACGACGCCGTGAGCTGTCGCCAGATGCGATGGTCAACCTGCAGCGTAGCCTTGTGGCGCAGATACTCCAGCGCGTAGAGCGAACCGTAGACGTCGCCGTCGGTAGAATGTTTCTGATGGATGAACGCATAGCCCGCCTTTATGCGCGTGATGAAGAACTCAGGCAGCAGCTCCTGCAGATGCAGCGCAGCATCTACGGAGTAGCCCATATTGTCGAGCTTGCCGATGTTCATAGCCTGATACTTCTTGCTCTCAGCCGTAGGATACACCCAGTCGATGATGTCCGTACCCTTCGAGTAGAAGCCGCTCAGCAGCGCCTCGAAGCCGTGCGTGCGGTAGCGTGCGCCCACCTTGAACGCCTCGTTCTTCTCCGGACGCAGCGCAATGTCGCCCTGCTGCACCGCATTGTTCGTATACAGGTCGGTGTACGTAGGCACGCGCAGCGCGCGGTTCCACGAAGCATACACCTTCCACTCGTCGTTCGGGCGGTAGCTCACGTCCACACCCGGGTAGAGGCGGAACTTGCCGTCGAGCGCCGTGTTGCGGTTGGCGAGCAAGCCAGCCGACAGCGTGAAGCCGCCCACGATGACGTTATGCTCGAGGAAGAGACTCGTATTGGTGCGCTCGCCGAGGCGGTTGTACTTGCGGTCGGTGCCGCTGATAGACACCCATTTGTCCTCCGGCTGCACATCGCCGTACGCCGTACTCAGGATATGCTCGCGGCGCACGTCGACGCCAGCCGCCGTCTTGCCGAGCAGCCACGTAGCATGAGCGTTGAGCGAACCGCCGTAGGTGTCGAGACGGTGATAGTTCTCGCCGGCAGCAGCGCCCTCCTTGCCCTTTATGAGCTGGTAGTGGTCTACATCCTTATGCCAGTAGACCATCGGCGTGAGCACGAAACGGTCGTCAGCCCAAGGCTTTATCTCCGCCTGTGCCGACGCCAGGAAACGGCGTGTAGCCTCAAACTGATTGTTGTACTTCGCACTGTAGAACGTAGACGCACCGAAGTCCTGCGACGAGAATCCGCCCTGCCACTGCAGGTCTACGTAGCGCGACTCCCAACGGCCCATGTAGTAGGCACGACGACGGCGGAAGTCGCTGTTCTCCGTGCCTCCGTCGCTCTGCGTGTAGCCTCCGCTCAGCTTCTGGCGCACCGCACCCGTAGCAAGGTTCACGCTCGCGTCGCCGCCGAACGTGCCGAACGATCCGCCCTCGGCAGCCACCGACACATTGCTCTCGGCATCCTGGCGCGTAACGATGTTGATGGCGCCACTGAACGCCGACGAACCGAACACACGTGCCGAAGCACCCTCGAGAACCTCGATGCG
>ENA-ORPK01000952-ORPK01000952.1-human-gut-metagenome-genome-assembly--contig:-NODE-952-length-24883-cov-2.783712_pt1 | contig 24883 bp, 21 predicted proteins | sample MGYA00242139_ERZ509068 | MGnify/ENA primary metagenome ERZ509068 (study PRJEB26280, sample SAMEA2338687) | human gut metagenome | biome: human gut; feature: human-associated habitat; material: faeces... | reverse complement strand
CAATTACAGCCTCTGTAACAGGGCGGCTTAATTCATTGTCCGAAAAAGCAATGCTTGTTGTTGCGGTTGTTGTCAGTGTTAGTATTAAGATTACAAAAACAAAATTAGACCACATTGTATCATATACTTATTACTCTGCATATTCGACTGTGCGCAATGTTACAGGTCAAATACTTGCAGATTTTTCAGTTAAAGAAGATAAAAAATATTTAGAATTGCCAGATGGAGCTTTGAGCTTTTTGAATAATTTGTTTGTTCAAAAAGCTTATGCAAAGGATTGCTTTTATGGCTATCACGGACAGAATTATAGTACAGGGCAAGATGGATATCATTGTTATAATTACACTTTAGGAAGTGCTTGTGGTGCTAAAACTTGGAATTGTAATAACTATGTGGGGAAATATGGTATTACTCAAGATATGTGTAATACAACAAAACTAAAGGCTTATTTGTATTGGTTAGCAAAGGGTAAATATTCTATTGATAATACTAATAATTTGTTAGTACAGGCATATCCAGAGATAAAAAATAAAAGTTTTGCTTGTTATAGTGGTGTTACTTGCGGGCTTAGTTGGGGAAATGGCTATTGGGATGATAAACCTGAACAAATGCTAATGGGTTGTAGCCCAGGATATAATACGAACGATATGAGTTATGTTTGTGATATGGGGATAGAGTATTATTTTATCCCAACTTATGAGTTTATACCTGATGAACCAGAGCCTGAGCCAGAGCCGGAACCAGAGCCGGAACCAGATCCGGAACCAGATCCGACTCCGACTCCGAATGTTTGTGCAAACCAGCCGACTGATGCAGAAATTGAGACAAAACATTGTCAAGGTTGGAATTGGAATGGTTACCCGACTTGCCAATATGAACAAATTGTTTGTCCGGACGGACAGCATTTTAGCGAAAATGCTTGTGGATGCATTCCGGAATCTGCAACTTTGCCAAGAAAAGGACAGAATTTCTGTGAAAAATTTGTTGAATATTCTAATACAAAATCGAATTCTCCTGAATGTAACGGAGATAAAGTTACAGATACAAGTAAATCTTTTTCAGAATATGAGCCGGATATTATCCTTCGTAACGGTATGAGGTTATATAATGTTCGCCAAAATCCTGATGAGATTGGTGTTTTGCTGAACAATACACAAGGTGCTTCTTATGAAGGAGTGGCAAATACAAACACTTACGGTTATACAATATATATTGATATTGATGGAGAAAAAGGCGCTTCGACGTTATGGGAAGATGTTTATCCGTTCTATATTACAATGTCCGGCAAGGTTATTCCTGCATACGATACAACTGCCGGAGCAGAAGAAATAGGCGGAAGTAGTGCAAGACACTTGATGGTAAGTGTTCAGCAAGAAATCGTATCGGGCGGAGCTCGTAAAATTATTTGGCATAAGAAAAGTGTTTCATTCAAAGATGGTGCTTGTGCTTCAAATTACATAAGTCCTGCAACTCCATATTGTTCGGGGATAAATTTAATTCCGCAGTGCAATGATACGATCAATGTTTGTGTTTTGAAATATATTGCTCCGGTAAAGTTTTTTAATTGAATTTGAACTTAATAACGTTATAAAGCAATATGATGCTATGGAAAAATTCTCTCCCTTAATTGAGGGAGAGAGAGCTAGGTGGTAGTTAAATTTACAAAATCTCTTTACCAATTTTTATTATTAGTTTATAATTAATTTATGGAAAGAAAAATTGTAAAAATTCAAGGATTGAATGTCGATTCTTTTTCGTTTGAAGAAGCAATTGACTATGCGAAAAATATCTCAGGACAAGTAGTTACAATAAATCCTGAAATGATTACGAATGCGGTAAAAGACTACAATTTTGCTAAGATTATTAATTCTGCAGAACTTGTTATTCCTGACGGAATTGGTGTAGAAATTGGTCTCAAAATTTTGGGCTATAATGTGCGAAGAATTGCTGGTATTACTTTTTCTCGTAGAATGATTGAAGAATGCGCAAAAAACAGTCAATCTGTTGCTTTAGTCGGTGCAAAACCTGAAATTGTTGCTAAAACAAAAGAAAATCTTGAAAAAGAAATAGAAGGTTTGTATATTACCTATGCTCATGACGGTTATTTTAATGAAGATGACGAGATAATTGATGAATTGAAAATTAGACAACCAAGACTTGTACTTTGTGCTTTAGGTTCTCCAAAACAGGAAGAATTTATAGTTAAAGCAAAAAAAGTTTTACCACAGACGTTGTTTGTTGGAGTAGGCGGAAGTTTTGATGTTTGGTCGGGTGTTGTGGAAAGAGCCCCTGAAATTTATCAAAAATTAGGTCTTGAATGGCTTTATAGAACGGTAAAGGAACCCAAAAGGTTTAAGCGAATTTTTCCGACATTACCGTTGTTTGTATTGAAGGTTTTACGTGAAAAGTTCATCCCGAGAGGAGTTTAGATATGTTAAACGAAAATGAAATTAAAGAATTGGAAAATCTTTGTAAAGAAAATCGCCGTAATGTAATTAAAATGGTTTACAACGCCCAGTCAGGGCATCTTGGCGGAGCACTTTCTGCTGTTGAAATTATGACTGTTTTGTACAACAAATGCATGAATGTATGTAAAAATTGGGGCGAAGGCGAAGATTTTGAAAATAGAGATAGATTTGTTCTATCAAAAGGGCACGCATCTGCTATTTTATATTCAGTATTGTCGCAAGTTGGCTATATTTCAAAAGAAGATCTTATGGGATTCAGAATTTTTGGCTCAAAACTTCAAGGTCATCCATGCCCGATTTGTAAAGGCGTAGAAGTTGCAAGCGGTTCGCTTGGACAAGGTTTGTCTATTGCTTGCGGTATGGCAATTGGTTTGAAGCTTGATAAAAAACAATCTAAAGTTTTTTGTTTGATGGGTGATGGCGAGTTGCAAGAAGGCAGCGTTTGGGAGGCTTTTATGCATTGTGCTCATCAAAATTTGGACAATATTGTTGCAGTAATAGATAGAAATAGGTTGCAAATTGATGGTTGCACTGAATCTGTAAAAGGTTTAGATCCGCTTCCTGACAAGATTAAAGCTTTCAATTGGGAAGTTTTGGAAATTGACGGAAACGATGTAAAAGCTGTTTATGATGCATTTGAAATAGCTAAAAAATCTGACAAACCGTTTGCAATTATCGCAAATACAACAAAAGGTAAAGGTGTATCATTTATGGAAAACAATGCCGGTTGGCATGGAAAAGCGCCTAATAAAGAACAGTATGAAAAAGCAATGGCAGAATTGAGTTAATCATGATTATAGATAAAGTTGAAAATATTGATAAATATTCAGGAATACCGGAAGAAGCTATTAAATTCGTACAAGCTGTGACTAAAAATGATTTTGCCGGACATTATGACTTTTGTGATGATTCATTTGCAAATATTGATGAATATGAAACAAAAACTTTTGACAAGTGTAAATTTGAAGCGCACAAAAATTACATTGATATTCAGTTAATTTTAGATGGTGTAGAACGCCTTGATTTTATGCCTATTGATGGGTTAAAGGTTAGTGAAGAATATGACGCGGAACGGGATGTTATGTTCTTTGAAAATCCCAAAGAATTATCTGACAGTGTAATTTTGAATGTTGGAAAATTCGCCTTGATTTATCCGCATGAAGCGCATAAGCCGCAAATTGCAATAGGTAACAAGCCTGCTAAGGTTAAAAAAGCAGTTGTGAAAATACCGGTGTAAAAAATAAAGCTTATATAAAAGAAAAGTCCTAATTATTTGAGGACTTTTTCTTTATATTCTTGAACATCTTTATGTGTTTGCTGGAAAACTGTTGCCAAATTAGGTTCTACAACTTTTTTGATAATTACGTTTTCTACAAATTTGTCTATTGGCTTAATTGCAATTCCAAGAGCAACGAATCCTCCAATTGTCTTCAAAACTTTGGTATTCATGATCTTGCTCTTTTGATATTTTTTGATAATATCTTCTGCGGCATCTCTTAATGCAGTATTTTTGTAATCTGGATCTTTAGCATATTTTGTTTTTAATTTATTAAACTTGTTTAATAATTTTTCAGAGAATTCTTCCGGTTTTTGGTTGTTATCAAGGCTGTTGTAAATTTTGAACATTTCGTCAATATGTTTGTTGGCAAAAGTCAAAACTCGTTCTTTTTTCGACATCGCAAGAGATTCCGGATGACGTCTGCCAAATATTGCGTCTCCAAGAAGTTTGATTGGATTTTTAAGTTTAGTTTCTCTGATCAATTTTTCTCGTTTTGTTGTAATAGATTCTTTGAATTGCTCTTTAAATCCGTCAATATTACCGTTGAATTTGTCTAAATGGCGTCTGCTTGTAAAGTTTTGCAAGAAATTAATAATTTCTTCTTGAGATTGTAAAGATAAACCTGTTTTCCCCACAGCTCCTATTGCAGAAGCAATTTTTTGTCCTGCAATTACAGCTCCAGTCGGCAATATTACGCTGGCAAGAAGTTGGAAGATTGCTTGTTCTGTACCACGTTTTGCATTCGGATCGTAAGATGTTTTTTCATTTTTATACTTGTCGTAGATATCGGCACCAAAATATAGCATTGCTGGAAACCATAGCAAAGTACCTAATTTAGGCGCAACTTCGCTCAAAGCTGCACCAAGCTCGTTAGAGTATGCAAGTCCCCTTGCAGGCCACTTCATCAATGGATCAGAATACTTTTTGTCTTGCTTTTTCTTATTTGCATCAGCATTTGACTTCGCAGTGAAGTTTGTATTTGAGGTAAATTGGCAATTGTCTAATCTAATCAATTCTGCTATCTCCAACAAGTATTATTTGGTATTTATATAATACTTGAAAAAAATATTTCTTGCTATTTTTGGATGCTTTGTAAATATATTGTAATATATTTATGCAATTGGGTTTAGCAGAAATTTATATAAATAATTAGTTGTTAAAATAAACTTCTTTAACAAGAGATAAAATCTTGCTGATGAATTCTCTATAGGATGCTCTATCAGCCTCTCCAGAAAGGATTATGTCTGCTTTTGAGGCTGTTGGGTGAATATGAGTTTTAGCTTTAGTAGAAGCGTTTTCATAAACTTCATCTGCAGAGTCTCCCAAATCTCTTTCTGCGGCTCTTTTATAAAATCTTTCTTTTTGAATATTGTGAGAAACAGCAACAAATATTTTGAAATCAAATGCATCAACTACTTTGTCTGTCAAAGTGAACAAGCCTTCTGAAATAATAATTTTTGAAGGAAGTGCAAGTTTTACGTTATCTCGTCTTATTGCCGTTCCTGACATGTCATATTCCGGTAAATAAACCTTGTTCCCGAAAAGCAGCGATTTGATGTGTGTTTTCATAAGTTCTAGTTCAAGAGCCTCCGGAACATCAAGGTCATAATGTTTTGCAAATTCTGCAAAACTCCCGGCTTTTTTAACCATATCTGAGCGATCATAATAATAATCATCTGTGTTTATTCTTGTGATAGCATTTTCAATACAATATTCTTCTGCAAAATTTTGGATCGTGTTAATTATGTCAAACGCAATTGTTGATTTCCCGCTGGCAGTTTCACCCGCAATTCCGATAGAACAAGAGCGAGTGATGTTGTTTGATAAAAATAATGCCATTTTTTGAATGGCAGAACTTTTAACCTTACGGAATATTGAATTTTTATGATTCATTTCTTCAATGAAAATTTGGTTTAATCTTTTTTCAATATAAAGAAAAAGATTTTTATCAGAATGTAGAAAACTTGACTGTGTTTTGGTGTCTGTGTAGTTTTTAGTTAAAGTATTTTGCAATTTTATAAATCCTTATTTTCTTATACAATAAAAATTGAACAAAAAAAAATTTGCCAACTGCTTTTTAATATGTTACCAAAAATATACAAAAAAAATACCTAGTATGTATAAATGTAAAAATTATGATATTTTGTAAAGTTTTTTCGAGATGATTAAGTCTTTTGCATTTGTTTTTGTAATAATTGTAACCTTTTAGCTAAAATATATTGCTGTCAATGAGAAAATATGTTAAAATAATGGAAAAAGGGAGATTTAAGTATGATGAGAAGTAAAAATGGGTTTACTTTGGCAGAAGTATTGGTAACTCTTGGTATTATTGGGGTTGTTTCTGCTATGACAGTTCCTACTTTGATGCAAAATTATCAGAGAGATAGTTATACAACCCAATTGCATAAGGTTTATAATGAAGTTTCTCAAGCTATGTTGAGAGTTATTACTGAAAGTAATGCGGTTTCTTTGAGAGAATCAAACTTTTCAAAAAATGGCGCCGGATGGTTTTTGAGAACGTATTTTAAAACAGTAAAAACTTGTGAATATGCAGATTTGAGTTCATGTTTTGCAAGTGATTACCAAAACATGGGTGGTTCTTCAATCACTTTGAGTAATACAGTGCCTAATACATCTTCTTGCGCGGTTATTGCAAGTGGAGCTTCAATTTGTATGACAACTAACGTTGTTGTTGTTGATATTAATGGGAAGCAAGGACCAAATATCTTGGGACGTGATTTGTTCTCATTTGGAATTGCTAATGATGGTACTGTTGATACTTCTGACGCTAAAACAAAAGCTGATAGTTTCAGTACAAAGTGTTCTTCTGCAACTTCAGATTATGAAGGCTATTGTTTTGCTAAAATCTTGAATGACGGCTGGAAGATGGATTATTAATATTGTTTAAAACGGTTTGTTGTACCACTCTAAAATTTTGAGTGGTACTTCTTATTTATAAGAGAGGAAAGATGAATAAAAGACTAATTGTCCTTGTTTGTATACTAATATTTACCTTAGTATTAGCGCTGGTAAAAGATAGCGTTGAATTTGTTTATTCAAATCCATTGGTAAAAACTTCTGTTTTCCCGTATTTGTCAGAAGTGATTAAACCAATAGATAAAGCTATAAAAGCTTCATTGAAAGAATGCCAAAAAGATTATCCGGATATGAGATTAGATTTTCAAAACGCTTATGGTTCAGGTTTTTTAATTCAAAATAATATTCCCAATGACTTGGATTATTCAGTAGCTGTAAATTTGGGTAAATTTAAATATGATGGTACTAATGCTAAGGAAATAGCAACTGAAATCGTTTTCCGTATGGAAAAATTTCAGGCTGAATTATGTAGTTATTTAGAGACAGTCCCAAATACTGGTCTGTATACGACATCCAATACCGTTGATATGATTTCTCAGTTTGCAGTGCAGGAACGTATAAGTATTCGTGATATTGAGCAATCTATTCCGTATATTTTCAAAAATAAAGATTATGTTCTTTATACAAAAAGGCAGATGAATAAAGATGTTATGGTAGATTTCCCTTTTATAATGAAAGCTGATGAAATGTTAGCGGAAGATATGCCTCCGATATTGTTGTTTGCTCATAATATAAAGTACAGCAAAGAGCAAAAAGATTTTATTCGGGAATTAACTATCGGAATGGATTATTCGCTTTCTCTTGAAAATATTCAAACAGGCGAAGTGAAAAATATTGATATTGTTTCAGAAGCCTTTACTGGTCAAAGATTGCAATTGATGAGGAGATTTTTTGTTCCGTCGACTTTTATCGGTGAATATTCTGCTAGATTTGTTAAAAATTTATCTTATTTAAATGATGATGAAAAATATTTTGAATATAGAATGGATGATTTTGGTCGTTATGTACAAGTTATAAGAAATCTTGAATATGACGACAACCGTCCTATAAAGTTGTTAAAAAGATATTTACAGTGTGCCGGAATTATCTCTCCTGTGCTAGATGAAGCTACATTAAACAATATTTATTCTACGCTTGAAAAGAATTTAAGTGACAAAGATGTTTCTATGATAAATGATTATTCAACAGTTATGGATAATGTTGCCAAAATTATGGGAGCTAAAGATTTATATAAAACAGCGTTGAAAAATCAGGATATTGTTGAGTTGTTGACAGTGAGCGGAGAGTCTATTTCAACATTGCATGATCATAAATTACTTAGTGATGCTGAATTCGCAAAAATGTCCGAATTTAATCAAAATGTGATAAGAACTCTTTATACAATTAAATCTCCAGAAGAATTGCAAGAAAAACATAAGTGGTTTGTGGATTATCGCCTGAAAGAGATTTATCCGATTGAAGTTGCGATTGCCAAAAGAGCAATTAAAGATCAAGACAAAATGCGTACTTTTATTACTTTATTTGAAAAAGTTTACACTGATGCCGGATATCACCAAGTTGATCTTTATTGGCTTGAACAAGGTAAAATCGGAGTTATAAAAGATGATTTTACAAAAAATATGACATCCGAAGATTTATCTAAAATGGCAAAAGAAAACAATTTGGTGGATGTAAAATATGTTCTGATTAATAGAAAAGATGTTGATAATTTCAGAGTAAGATATTCTGTTTGGGCTCGTTATAATCCGTCCCCGGAACAACAGGCAAATTATAACAAATTAAAAAATGTATTACTTAAAGACAAAAAGAATTATTCAATAAAACGAAAATTTATACTATAAACGATAATAAATTAAATAGGGTTTTGATTAAATCAAAACTCTGTTTTTTATATTCCATAAAATAGTATAAGTAAGTATTAAATATAAAATTGGTTTGATTATAACAATTTGTGCTGGTAATATGTTTTGCAATCCAAAATGTAAGATTAAAAATACTGTTGCACTTGTTAGGATAGTAAGCGAACATGTGCGGATAATTTTTATCGGATGAGTGAGAGTAAGGCCTTTGAAGTTAACAAAAGAATGTAATGTGATAAGTAGTGTAACAGAGCTTAATAACGCAATTCCTGCGCCCCATAAATGAAAAGTCGGAATTAATTTGAAATTTAAAATAACGCAGATTACAGCAGTAAAAATTGTTATGAACATTTCAATATACGTGCGATTTTTTAAATGATATTTAATGTTTAGTATTTTCTTTAGTTCGTGAATAAAAATTGTTAGTGCGAAGAAAGGCATAATTATAGCAACTTGCTCGTATTTGCCTCCAAACATTGTGTTTGTAATTTCTCTTGAATATAAAACAAACGCACTAACATAAGGGATAAACATTGCACAATATAGTTGTATTGTCCTTGTTGTAAGATTTTTTATAGCACGTTTGTTTTCATAACGCTGTATAATTAATGGAAATATTGCAAATAAAAACGTTGAAACAATGGGCGTTATCAAATAAGAGGTGTAAGTTGCGCCGATTCCGGCAATTGCGGTGTAATTGAATAATGTTAGTTTTTGGAACAAGAATTGGTCAATATGTAGTATGAGCCAAATACCGGAATTTGTTAGAATTGTGGGTAGGCTGTAGGTTAATGTTTCTTTGATTAAATCTTTTTCGATAGAAAAATGAAGTTCTGATTTGAGCTGAATTTTTCTAATAATGTAAATATCTATTATCAGCATTCCGATGGTCATAGACAAAAGGATTGCAAAAATGTTTGAAAATACGTGTGAAAGTGCTAAAAATAATAGTAAATGTGCAAATTGATATACAATTATACTGAAAGTATATAAATATGGTTTGTTGAAAACTCTAAGCATTTGATATAAAAATTGTCTTAATCCGCATGGAATTAGTAGAACCAAAGTTAGAGCAAGCAAATCTTTTGGGATAAAGAATTTTGCAGAAATATAATCTGAAAATAAAAAGTATAAAACTAATATTAACAAATATGTTATGGCAGATATGATTAAGATGTTTGAGTAAAATTTCGGGAGTTTATTTTGCAGTTTGTATTTTTCGTAAAATCTAAGAGAAGATTTTGTTATCCAGTCTGTCGAACAAGTGCATAAAAGGTTAATAGAGCAAATGATAAGTTGGTATATCCCCATTTCTTTTTCAGTTAAAATGTAGGCAAAAAAAGGTATGATAATAAGCGAATTTAGTATAACTAAAAGCCTCGAAGGTAAATACTTTAGAAAAGTATTGAATATAAGATTGAAATTTCCGGAAATCTTAGTATTTGCCATAATACAATGTTACAACATAAATAGTGTACAGTAAATTAGTTTGTTTGTAATAAAAGTTGAAAATCTAGTAATTGTAGAGTAACACTTAGTTGGATTATTTGTAACAGATAGATTGAGTATTTTCGGCAGGATTATGACAAAAATATTATTTAAATAATTAAATTTAATGTTAGTACCTACAATCTGTGCACTTACATCTGTTTCAAATCCAATGGGTAGTGAATAGATGTTTTGTCTAATTCTGAACCCATAAATTACTCTTTATTTTTTGTATCCTTTTGGAATGTACAACTCATTATTTTTACCCCCATATATTAAAACTCTGCCATCATCTAATATTACACTTCGATTTCCAGCATGAATATAATGCATACTTTGTAATTTTGATTTATAAGTTTGCAAATTTATTATCTCTGCGTTATTAGATATTTTATAACTGGTATTAAATAATCCTGGATTATATTCATTTTTAAATCCACCGAAAATAATTATTTGTTTATTATCAATAATTACAGGTCTTAATGGGAAATATTCTTCTAATGCTCTTTTAAATAAAAAAGTATATACTGGTTTTATTTCTTTGTTAAGAGTATCATATTCATATATTTTTTGATCATCTCTGTTTCCAATTAGCAATAATTTGTTGTTTTCTGATTTTAAAATTTCTGTTATTTTATAAGAAAATGGATTTGGTAGTTCATAAATACTTGAAAATTTATTTGTATTCAAATTATAAATACAATATCTGTTTTTATATAATATTAAGAAAAGTTCATTATCATTTAGTCGTTGTATATCCTCTATATTGTGAATATCTTGGTTTGAATTAATTTTTATAAAATTACTATTAACAAAATTATATTCGTAAATCTCTCCTTGGTCCGAAAAAATCAAAATTTCATTGTTTGATTTGACAATTGGGGTATATAAAGTTGAATAATTCCCATTGAAACTTAGTTTTTCAATAGTTTTGTAGGTCTCTGAAATTGGGTCAAATAATAAAGGTCTTCTTGATTTTTCCCTTAATTGACAATATTGATTATAACGATTTAATAAATCAGAATTTTTTCTTATTATAGGAAGATACACTTGCTCTTTTTCATTTTCAGGAAGCTTTCTAAAGTTCTTCCAACGGGACACAATTATACTATTGCGTTCTTCCGCACTTAAACTAGCAAATTTAGGATTATTCCTAAACTCATCACGTGTAAATAAGGCCTTTATTGGTTCATATAATTCATTTTCAAATTTATCAAAAGGAGGTTCTAATATTTTTCCTATTATAAAAACTTTTCCATTATTTAAAACAACAGCAGGAAACACTCTACCATTGGATACATATGAAAAGCCAAATGGAGTGGAAGTTGTTTCTCTAAAAGTATTATTTTTGGGATTAAAAATGTAACTTTTATTAATATCTAAAATTAATATCCTACCATCCTTTAATTTTAAAGGGCAGCCTTCTATTTCTAAATTGGTTTGAATTTTTTCAAAATGTCCATTTTCATAGTCCAAAGCAAAAGCAATATTTGGAAATATAAAGCATATTCCAAATATTAATAATACTATACTTATTAAATTTTTAAATTTTTTCATCACTTCTCATTACCCCTGCATATGGGTTATAATAAACACTAATTCGAACATTTATTACACTCCACAACTGCTCTATACATATAAGATATTCCAAATAAGTTATTAGTCTATAGCCATATGTCTAAAGTCAATAAAAATATTACTCAAACACAGTAATATTCTGTCAAAAATTTTTCAAGCATATAATTACAAAACTTTATAATTATTAAGAAACTCTATTTGTTTAATTTGACCGTTTTGCTGAACGGATATATTAATTATTCCCTACCCCTCAAACCTAGATATATTACCAACTTCCCCAAATAATACTTATGCCCGTTCAAACCAAATTGGTCGTTAAAATACAGTAATCCTCCATTTTTATACGCCAAATGACGAGTTGTCTTGAACGGTGGTGGTTAACGAGACTACAAATTTTGCGAATGAGCTAATTCTACAACTACAACTTTTTTGTTTTCAGTCATATTGCGTTTGAATCTTAGACAAAGTTCTGTGCTTTGAGGTTTTCGTTTGCCCAAATAAAAAGAACTCCTTTATGGAGTTCTTTTTATTTGCCGAAGGCCGGACTCGAACCGGCACGTGGTTGCCCACACAAGATTTTGAGTCTAGCACGTCTACCAATTTCATCACTTCGGCTTAAATTTAATTGTCACTCTTATATGATACCAAAAACATTTTAAATTTCAAATAAAATTTTACAAATTTTTTTAATTAGTAAAAATATTGCAAAAAAGTAGGATAGAATTTCCTCAAAATCCTTGTAAAATGCTTAATACGAGTGAGGGTATATGAAAAAATATTTTATATTATTATTCTGTTTAATTGCTTTTTCTATGACTGTTAATTCCGAGGTCATGGAGGGTGGTGTCATGAAAACAGGCATGGGAAATTCAAAAAGAATAGTAGATAGTGCCACGAACATGCCTGTAGCCGGTGCAAAAGTAATTTTACCGAAATTGGATTATATAACTGTAACGGATGACAATGGCGCTTTTAAATTGAATGCTGATATCAAGGTGCCAACTATTTTGTCTGTGCAAAAAGAGGGATATAGACCGTTTTCTTTAACGATTGATGAAAAAATTGCAAGAAAACCTATAGTTGTCGGAATCGAAAAAAGTAATGTGCAAGATATTGTGATTTCTTCTGAGATGTTTCATATAGGTGATGATAATTTTTCTGAAAATTCTGCAAATTCTGGTGACTTTAAAGGAAAATCGATTGGCCCTTATTTTACCAAATCTTTTATGATAGCAACGAATGCTTTGACAAAACAGAACTATCTTGTTATTGGCTCAATTATTGGAATAGATACGCTTATGGCGAAAACAATGAGGCAAAACTCTGTAGTACGTGCATTTTCAAGTCCGCCAGAAGTGTTTTTTAATGGGACAAAGATTGCAGAAATTCAGATTAATGGAGATGGACAGCGCATAAAGCTTCCGAATAATTTATTAAAACTTGGACAAATGAATGAAATAACAATCCATACCGGACGAAATTTGCACCAGACAGCGTACATTGATTATGATGATATTGAGTTTATGAATTTGTATATAAAATCGGAGTAGTGACTAATAAAAAAAAAATAAAAAAACTTGTCTCCACAAGGAAAGAGGTCGAATTTCTAACGTTTGCCTTAGATCACTAACAAATACTAATTTCTTCCTAGGAGAGAGCAAAAGTTTATACATAATAAAAAACGACTTTTGGAAAAGTCGTAAGTTAATTAAGGAAACAATATTTTATTTTTATTTTGTTCTCGCAAATATTTAAAACAAAACAGATGCGAGGGTTAAATCTTTTAGTTTATTTAATTTATTTCGGATAATACCCGAGTGCGTTCAACCGTATAAAGCGCCAACTCAATAATATTTGTAATATTAAGGTTTCTACAAAAGCGCCTTTTAAGCAGTTGTAAGCTATGTAGAAGTAGACCTCGTCTACCCGAATGTTTTGAATGTAGATTCAGTGTTCTTTTCAATTACTTTTTGAACTGCATCCATTTCAGTTTGAATTGCATCTTGTTCAGTATCTAATTGTTTCAAGCGTAATTCAAGGTTTTTATCTTCTGATTGAATAACTTCAATCTTAGCATTGATGTTCTGAATTGATTGATCATATTCATATTTGTCATATTCGTATTGGTTCATAGCATCATCATATTTAGCTTGGTCTGTTACAGTATTTGTTGTTACTGCATAAGTAACTTTTGTAGCAGGATCATCAGGGTTCAATGTGATACTGATGATACGACCTGTAGAGTCTTGTTCCAAACGAGCTTCAACACCCTTGACTTCTTCAGTTTCTCTCGCAGAACCAATTGTGTATGTTTTAATTGCACTTTGAGAAGAACCTGTATCGCTGAATCTTGTGTCTTTAGATTCCAACACATCTTTGTTTACGAAGTAAGGAGACCAAGTTTTTGTAGAAGTGTTTTGTACATATCTAACTAAGTAACCTTTAGTTGATTCACCATATTTTTCAGTAAGTTGAGCAATGTATTTGTTTTCTTCATTTATAAGGTTTGCAACTTGGTCAGCTGATAAACTTTTGTAGTAATCATCATCACTGTTAACTTCAACTAATTTATCTGTTGTATCAATTTCGTTTGTATAATTTTCATCAGAATAATATTTTTTATCTTGTGCGTTGTAGTAAGCAGTTTGTTTATTTTTCCCATCTTTATCTGAAACAGAGAATGAAATGGTTTCACCAAGAGGTCTTAATTTTTTAGCACCTACGTAGTATTCAAAATTGTTATCTGAACCTTTTCTTGTATAAATAGCAGAAGCAGTTGAAACTACTGAAAATTCGTTTGTCCAAGAAGAAGTGTAGCTGATTAAATATTTACCATCTTGTTGAGCAACCATAGTTGAAATTGAGTTGCTTAAAGAACCATCTTCAAATGTGTAAGTTGTTTTAGTATAATCGGCAACTGACGGAGGAACCGGTACAGTCATACCAAGCAACTGGTTGTAGTAGTTAGCAGATTGGTTTGACAACGTAGTACGTTGTTGGTTGATCTGCTGACCTTCATATTCGGTATTTGTTTTTCTTGCAGTTAGACCTAAGAATCTAGCCTGCGAAGCAGCCATACCCATGACCCGTTTCCTTTCGTTTTGTTTCCTTATTCTGTACTACGGCACAATTGTAGAAAACCTTTAATTATTGTATCAGAAAACTTAACATTTCGTTACAAAAACCATATATTTGGATGAGAGTAAGTGGTGAAAATCGGCTATATGAAGGAAGGAGCAGGCAGCTAAGAAGCGAAGTAGCTAAGTTTTATACAAGCATATCAATTACTAATTATTAAAACATTGAAAACTTAGAAAGTAAAAAATATAGTAATAAAAATTGGCAGATTAAATGTTTACAAAAACCTAGCTGCCTAGCCGCTTCGCTTCTTAGCTGCTTTTTATAATATTTTCCCTAACTTCTCAATCACAACGTCCATTGCACCTTGTTGAGAGGCAAAAACGGTTTTACAATCTTCACATGCCTGGGCATAGAACTCTTTGTCAGCAAGAAGCTTTTCCATATAATCCGTTAGCTCTTGCGGTGTTTTTACAACCTTTCCGGCTTTAGAACGTCCTAAAATCCAGTAAATATCTCTGAAATTATGTATAGAAGGTCCAGAAATTGCCGGTTTGTTATAGACAATTGCTTCTAGTGGGTTGTGTCCTCCGGTTTTGTTAAAACTTCCGCCAATAAATGCGAAATCACAAACTTGGTACATTTTGCTCAATTCTCCCATTGTGTCAAGAATTATAATTTCGTTATCTTCAAAAGTGTCGTTATTCGAACGTTGTCCAAATTTCAAACCTGTTTTGCCAACCAAATTTTTAACTTCATCTAATCTCGTCAAGTGTCGTGGGGCAATTAGTAATTTAACGTCCGGAAATTCTTTCTTTAATTTTGAAAAAGCGGAAAGAATAATTTCATCTTCGCCTTTATGGGTGCTTCCTGCAATAATCAAGCGATTTGAACCTTTTCCTATTTTTATGTCGGCATCAACTCGTTTTACGTCGAATTTTAAGTTTTTCATGACGCTTGTTTTTTCTTCTGGAGCGCCGATTTTAATAAATTTTTCTCTATCTTCTTCACTCTGTGTCAAGATTTCAGTGTAATTTTTAAATAATTCCTTAAAAAATCCTTTCAAAAATCTATAAGATTTAAAAGTTGCATCTGAAATCCTGCCGTTAATTACAAAAAGGGGAATATTTCTCTTTTTGCAATAAGCAGCAAATGTAGGCCACAATTCCGTTTCTGCTATTAATACAATACTTGGATTGATTTTGTTTAAGAAATTTTTAACGCAAAAAGTAATGTCAAATGGAAAATATGTTATAAAATCTGCAACATTTTCGTATTTTTTATGAGCAATCTCTTGTCCTGTTTTTGTTCCGGTAGTAACAACGATTTTGTAGTCAGGAAAAGTCTCTTTTGTTTTTTTTATAAGATTTTCAAGTGCAATAACTTCGCCCACAGATACTCCGTGAAACATTATAATTTTATTACCCAATTGAGGTGCTTGAAAATCTCCAAATTTTTCTTTCCAACCGAAAGACTTCCCTTCAATTTTTCTAACTGCCATATAAACAGGCAGTGCTAATAAAAATAGTATTGTTGATAGAATTCTATAGATAATCATGTCTTGATTATAGCATGAATAATCATGACTCTCATTGAATTTTGAATTTTTTTTGGTGGGGACACTTTGTTTCCCCCACCCTACTCCTTCTTGATTAGAGTTTTGAAATTTTCTTGGTTTAACTTATATCAATAAATATCCCATTGACAACTTTTCAAAAAAATCCTAAAATACAGTTATGGCTATAGCGTATTTAAGTTTAGGATCAAATAGCGGTGACAGAATAGGATTTGTTCAGCAGGCAACAAGTCTGTTAAATGCTTCAGATGGAATTTCTCTGATTAGAACTTCTGCTTTTTATGAATCTGAACCGTGGGGTATGGAGTCCGAGAATTGGTTTGTTAATGCTGTTCTAGAGGTTAAAACGACTCTTTCTCCACAAAACTTGTTAGCCGAGTGTCAAAGAGTTGAATCTCAATTGGGGCGTAAGCGACAAGAGGTTATAAATGGTTACCAAGACAGAACAATTGATATTGATATCCTTTTTTATAACAAAGAAATTGTGAATGAAGAAAATTTAGTAATTCCTCATAAATACTTGCATTTAAGAGCTTTTACGCTTGTCCCGCTTTTGGAGCTTATCCCGAATTTTGAGCATCCGGTGTTGCATAAAACAATTACTCAATTACACAATGATTTAGAAAATCCTGAAATGGTATATTTGTATGGAACAAGAGTCGAAATCTAAAGTTGTAATAATCGGTGGAGGACCTGCAGGATGCATGTGTGCGTATTTTTTGCAGAATGATTTTGATGTGATAGTTCTGGAGAAAAATTCTCCATTAAAAACGCTTTTGCCTACAGGTGGTGGACGTTGCAATCTTTGTCATGCGGAATTTGATTTTAAAGAGCTTGTGAAAAATTATCCGAGAGGTGAAAAATTTCTTTATTCTGTTTTTTCAAAATTTTCAACGGCAGACACAATAGAGTTTTTTGAAAAAATAGGTGTACCAAGTTATATTCAAGAAAATTTGAGAGTTTTCCCTCAATCAAACAGTGCGAAAGATGTTCGTGAACATTTTTTACGAGCTTTGAATAAAACAAAATTCGTCAAAGAAAATGCATTAAGAATTAACCGCAAAAGGGATAAATTTTCGGTTGTAACTGATATGGGAGCACACAATGCTAATTATGTTGTTATTGCCAGCGGAGGACATGCAACTTATGATTTAATAAAGATGCTTGGTCATAAGATTGTTGAGCCAAAACCGGCACTTGTCGGGCTTTTAACAAAGGAAAATTTTTCTCAAATAAGCGGGGTGTGTACAAATGATCTCTTGTTTACTCATAAAGGTGTTTCTGGTCCTAGAATTTATACAATTTCTTCTTTGCGCGCAAGAGATAAATTTCCTTATAAATTGAATTTTGATTTTATAGGAAAAGTTGATTTGCAAAATGATTTAAATTCAAGTCCACATAAAAGCATAAAAAATCTGTTGGCAGATTATATTCCAAAATCGTTTGTGGAATATGTTTTACAGGTTTTGAAAATTAATAAAGAAACAAAATGTCATGCAATTGATGGCAAAACACGTGATAGAATACTTGATAAATTGAAAAATTTTGAGATTACTGTAATTGGAACTTTTCCTGATGGAGAAGTTGTTACAGCCGGCGGAGTTGATTTAAAAGAAATTAATCCCAAAAATCTTGAATCTAAAATAGTTCCACATGTATATTTTTGCGGAGAGGTAATGGATATTGACGGCTTTTGTGGGGGATTTAACCTACAGAACTGTTGGTCTACAGGTTATTTGTCTGCTCAGGGGATTATTTCTGACCAGCTTTAGCCATCATTTCTTTTTTCAAATCTTCTTTTACTTGGAAGCCTTGATTTTCTTTATCAAATTTTCTCATTGCAATCATAAGAGCTGGAGCAAGAATACCTAGTGCTCCTATGCATGCACCAATATTCAAAAGAATTGAGCCTCTTTTTACTTTTTTTACGTTTTTCAAGAATGCTTCAAGTGTTTTGTCCTTTGCGTCTGTTGCTTTGTATGCTTCAAATTTCTTGCTTAACTTTTGTAATTTGCTTGCAACACCTTGGAATTCGTCATAATCAATAAACTGTCTATAGTCAACGTTATCGGCTTGTGTTGCGTTTTTAAGTGTAGGCAAAATGTCTGATTTTTTAGCCATTTGAACAACAAAATCGTCAGGGTTGTTGTGAATGAAGTCAAGCATGCTATCATAAGATTCTAGCTTCAAAACCTTGTTCGTGCTTTTTGCTAAAGTTCCGTCTTTGAAAGCTTTTTCAAGTTCTTTGCTTTCAATTACTCTAGCATCTAAGTCAATAGAAACAGGTTTCGTATTATTTTTTTCAGCCCTGTTTTCCAAGAATTTTTGGATTGGTTTACTCGCAAAATACATAAAAGCCCAAAAAGAACCTTCCTTGATAGCGTAACCGATAAGTTCCTGTTTGTTTCTTGATTCTGCAAGTCTTTCTCCTGTAATTGAACCGTCCAAAATCATAAGGTTTTTAACCGGATTGTACATAAATTCTGAAATTCCGCCGGTGAAAGCAGGCTGTTTATTGCTTTTTTGTACACCTTGGAATGCAGTTTTGTTTACCGGTTTTGTGTACAAGAATTTGTCCTTGTTGTTTTGATTTTCAAGTTGCATTTCTGCAAGGATTTCTTTTTGTGCTGCTTTTTTAGTTTGATTGTGTCTGTATTTTGTCAAACCGGTGTATGTAAGTATAGTTAATGCAGTTGATACAACGAATTTGCTAACTGCAAGGTTTTTGCTGAAATTAGGGTTTTTCGCTGCATTTTTAATGCTCTCTTTGATAGAAGAATCTGCGTATTTAATTGTTTTGTCAATAAGTTTATTTCTCTTTTTAGAGAAGTTTCTTACATCAAAGTTTGGATCAATCTTTAATGCTTTATATAAAGTTAAATCTATAATCTTTTTATATGCCGGAATTCCAAAAAGCCAAATAGCTTGCGTTCCGAATTCATCTAAAAATCTGTCTTTGCCTTCAAGTTCGTCCCCTGTAATATACGAACCGGCTGTAAGTCCGATGCTGTTAGCTATGTCTTTAATAGCCATAGGAACAAGTGAATTATTATTTCCTAATGTTGAATATATACTGCTTGCAGTAACTGCGGGTATCATTTTTTCCTTTCCGGGGCATGAAAATGCTCCTCAATAATCAAGTACTATAGTCCCCAAATTAAGTTCATTAATTTGACGATTGGGGCATTCGCCTTTATTATTGAGTTTCGTCGGATATTTTTATGCATTCTTCTACCTTTCACTTTTTCTATAAGTACAATCAATATGAATTTTTGCTTAAATTTCGGGGTTTATTTACGATTATTAACAAAAAAAATGACCTTTCGGGGGAAAGGTCTTGTTAATGAAAAAATCTTTTTCACGTCAAAAAGTGAGCGTGCTCTATAACAAGCCTTTCATAATTCTCACAATTCGTCGTAATTGGTTCATAATAATCATACTTTTATGATACACTAAAAAATTTTTTTGTAAAGATGTAAATTTTTCTTAAAAAAGTGGTAAAAAATTCGATTTTTGAGTTTTCGTCAAAAGTATGAAAATTCAAAATAATAACAATTTATCTTTTAATGGTATAAAAATTTCTAGCGCAAAGTTTGAAGATGTTAGAGAAGTAGCATTTGATTTAGCTAGAGCAGGTTTTTCAAATCTTGGTCATAAGACTATTTATTGTAATAATAGCTTTTCTGATAAGATGAAAGTTGCCCAACAGATAAGAAACCAAAGCAGATTTTTCGATAGAGAATTTGGTGCTGTTATTTTTCCTTGGAGTAACGAAGCTTATATCATGGCAGATCCATGCTATGAACAACTAATGTTTCCCATGATAAAACAGTATGACAAAGATGCCGTTTTAAATATTTTGATATAATTTAAAACATCAGCTAAATTGCTTTTTTTAGCTGATGTTTTATAGAAATATTATATTAAATTTTTTATTTTCTCTTTGTAAACTTGATGTTCTTTTATTTGTTTTTCTAATTCGTCTGGAAGAACAGTGTTTTTAGCTGTTTCTGGTTGCAAGCTTTTTTTTAGAATTTCCGTCTCTTTATTTCGCAAATCTTTTGTGCCAGCAGTTATATCCCGAGTGTGGTATATAAATGCAAGTTTTACTGCATTTTCAGTTGGAGAACCGAGTTCGTTTTGTTTGTTTTGGATTTTATAACTTAACCAGTCTTTAGAAAGGTCTTTTACACTTGTAAATTGTCCATGATCTTCTAGACGTTTGTCGACTTGTGTTTCCAAAATATTTTTTACATACTCTTTTTGACTTTTAAATTTACAAGGAATGACTATTTCAGATCCGATAACTTCTTCAGGATCTCGTTTTTCGTATTTCTTGAATAAATCTGCAACAGCTTGAAGATGCCCCAATTCAATATCAAGAAATAATTCCCAAGTTTTCTTGATGCGTTCGTCAACTTCGTCTTCAATACAAGTATAATAATTGCAAACTTCTGTGAATTCGTGAATAAGTAGTTTTTCCCACATAGATTCTGTCGGATCAATAAGAGATTCGTACATTGTTACGTGTTCTTCTTCTACATCTTTGATTTCAGCGTAAGTTTCTCTTAAAACAGGATTCCCATACATGAAGCCGTGTTCGGCGTAATAGTTATGCGTTTGTTGCTCGCCTGATAAAAGGGTTAGTATGTTAACTTTTGTCTGCGGGTGAGCGGTATTTTTATCATAGTGCTTTCGAATTCGAAGTCCGTTGTTATTGTGATGGTATTGTGTAGGTCGTCCAATTACGACATCTGTTTTGCATTGTACAATATCATTTGGTTTTATACCTTCTGTCATGTATGCAAATTGACTGTATCTATACAAGTGGTCAAAATCTTCAAGCAGACCGAAATCAAAGGTTTCTTTGACATATTCGTCCGGCTCATTTTGAGCAAGCCATGCTGTTAAATCAACAGCTACTTGTTCATAGCCTAGTGTTGTTTCCAGTACAGATTGATCTGCCGGTCCAAGCCAATTTGCGGTTGCTTGTTGGGAATCTTCAATCCTGCTTATTTCGGCAAGTAATTGTTTTTCATTATTGTTAGGCATAAATCGGTTAAATTGGTGTTTAAAGCCCCAAGCTTCGATTTCAATACCATTCATAAGAATTTGTCGAGTTCTTGTATAGCAGTCAACATCAGTCTTGTTGTATGGTTTTCCGACAATTTGATGCCAATTTCTAATTTGTTTTTCAATATTGATGCCTTTTTCTTTTAGTGGATTAAAACTCATATTTATCTCCTATTCTGTGAAATTTTCACATGGGAGAAGATATGATAAAATAAAATGTTTTTTATTGTACAAATAGGTAATACAGGGGAATAATATTATATTATTCTTCTTTATATTTACAAGGAATATCCATTTCTTTTAAGTAAGCAAGTCCCCATTTGTTTAATTCAATAATAGATGGGATTAATCTCTTTCCTCGTTCGGTTAATGAATATTCTGTTTTAGGTGGAACAACAGGATACAATTTTCTTTGAATAATTCCGTCTGCTTCCAATTCCTTTAATTGCTGTATTAGCATTTTAGGAGTTGCGTGAGAAATTAATTTTTGTAATTCGTTGTATCTCAGGGTTTTATCAATAAGATGACCAATTATAACCCCCTTGTATTTTCCTCCAATAATTTCCATTGTAACTTCAAGTGGACATTTGTATTCATTTTGTCTTTGTTTACTCATTTAAAACTCCAAACTAACCTTTTGGTAACTATTATACTTTAATGTATATATTATACAAAATAGTGCATTCTTGAAAAAAAGTAAATAAGAATTTAATATTATCATAAAAGGAGATGATTATATGAAAATTACTCAAATTAGAAATGCTACATTAATTATAGAATACGACAATACAAGATTTTTAATAGATCCTTGGCTTGGACCAAAAGGTTATATGCCGGGGTTTGAAACAGCAGTTAATTCTGAAATTCGACAACCGAGAGTAGAATTACCTTTTTCTATTGATAAAATTGTAAATGTAGATTCTGTTATCATCACTCATATTCACCCGGATCATTGGGACGAATATGCAGAACATGCAATAGATAAAAATCTTAAAATATTTGTTCAATCAGAATTTGATAAAAACTTTATATTATCAAAAGGTTTTAAAGATGTTGAAATTTTAGCAGAACAAGGTACAAGCTTTAGAAATATAACTTTATACAAAACTCATACACAACATGGAAAACGAGAAATTTTAAAACCTTTATGTGATTCAATTGGAATGCCTTACGATGCAATGGGTATTGTTTTCAATGCTGAACAAGAAAAAACACTTTATATTGCAGGGGATACGATTTGGTGCGAAGAAGTAAAAGAAGCCTTGAATAAATATTCTCCAGATATAATTGTAGTTAATGCTTGTGCCGCAACTGTATTAAATGGTGAACACTTAATTATGAACATTGATGATTTAAAAGAAGTTTTAAAAAATTCTAAAAATGCAACCGTAATTGCAAGCCACATGGATACTGTAAGCCATTTAACCGTTACAAGAAAAGATTTAGAACATTTTAAAAACAATAATAATATAGATAATTTACTGATACCTGCAGATGGTGAAGTTTTGGCTTTTTAGGTGAGATTGTCTAAAATAGTATCAATGACAAGCTTTACGACCACTTTTGATTGTTAACATTTTGTAGTGGCAAGATTGTTAATGTTGCCACTGCGTTGCCACTTCGGACTTTTATCTACAACAGCCAGAAACTAGACTCCGAGAGAGTTATAGGGTTCTGTGCAAATGTTAGAATTTTTCTGAGAGATTTTTTTTATTACCACTTTTGTTGCCGCTAAACAAAATTTTTAAAAATTTTAGAAAAATAAACTACTCTAAAAGATAGATATAATAAGTATTGAATTCAAGACACTAAGATTTTGCAAAAAAAATGACCTACCGGTCACTTCTATTATCTTATTAAAAATACCCCCAAGCGAATTCGAATCGCTGTCTACACCGTGAAAGGGTGTTGTCCTAGGCCTCTAGACGATGGGGGCTTGGTTCTTTCGACAAAATCTATCTTTTATTGTACCACAATCAGAAAGATTTTGCTACAAATACAAAAAGCCCCGGAGGGCGGCCTTTCAGCCACGCTCCGGGGAGTGTATTACTGTATCCTTATGCGTTGGGATTAACCTGAACAACGATAGAAATGTACATGTTGCCCTTGATTGTCTTTGCGGCTACACCAACCTTGGTCCACTTGCCAACTGCGCTGATGTTCACATCCTTATTCTCATTGTTTATCCGGTTAAAGAACTCTTCCAACAGTTTACCGTTATACTCATTCTTGACCACGACCTTGGCCGTATAAATACCATTATCACGATTGACCTCTATTCTAGAGCCTACATTCCAAAAACCAGTATCGATGTTCACTTTCGAATCCAGGAACTTTTCAGCTTCCTGTTTGAGCTCGGTGTCATTGCACAGCTGTACTTTCGAACCAAGATTTGCATTGATCGTGCTCATCATCTGAGCTTCCGCCTGAGCCTCAGGGGTCGGCGTGGTATCACCGCCGCAGGCGGTGAACAGAACAAGTACCATGGTCGCCGCCAGAATCAAAGCGGCCAGTTTTTTCAGCATTTTCATGTCGGGACCTCCAGTCGTTTTGTTGTGTTTTTCATAATATGCGGGGTGCCTTTCCATTTTGAAGCAGGACCCCTTCTGGCTTTATTTTATCCAACGACTGTCGCTTTTGTCAATTGCCAGCTTCACCAAACATTTTCTCCTGCTTTTGTTGTTTTTTCCAGAACGAATCTTCGCAAAGATCCTTTGCCGCACCCGGGGCAAAAACCGGAAAATATTTCCGGCGTTTACACAATTCTACCACGATTTGGTGCTAAACTTAAGGCAATGGGAACCGCCGGGTGCCGTTCCTGAACAAGGAAAAGGAGTTTGCCCCATGCAGCATGGTTCCCTGCGCGCTCCGGTGCGCGTTTTCATGGCAGCAGTTCTGCTGTGCCTGAGCTTTCTGGCCGCGCCAAAGGCTGCGGCGGCACAATTGCAGAATGTGAACGGCATCACACTGCTGTCCTTCGACAGCCAGCAGATCGTCTCCATCGGCAACCAGACCTCGGGCCGGTGCAGCTGGTACGCCCTGCGCTACGCCCGCACCATTCTGGATGGCAAGCCCTGCTCAGGCAGCGGGATGTGGTCGAACGGCGCGGTATGGTCTGCCGCCGGGTACTACGCTTACAGCGGCCCCCTTTCCGACTGCCTTTCCCGCCTGTATGAAGAGCTGCAGGCCGGGCGGCCCGTCATCGTACATCTGAAAAACACCGCTGTCAGCGGCGTGTCCAAGCACACCAACCGCGTGACAAGCTATGAATACCACCTCTCCGGCTCCGGCTGGAAAGAGGTCAATTACCCCCACATCGCCACCAGCAGCACCTACGGACACTGGGTGTGCGTGGTGGGCATCTCCCCCACGGCAGACCCCGAAAACCTGCGGGAGAGCGATTTCTATGCGCTGGACCCCGCGCGGGTCAGCGTGAACGGCACATTGGCCGTAACAAAGCTTTTGGATGGCACCATCTGGACTGATAACTCTCCCTTAAAAGTCGCAGCCTGACGCTCCCTTACAAAACACAACAGCCCCCGGAACATGCAGGGTTCCGGGGGCTTCGTGTTTTGTATCGGGGGTTACAGCTCCTGATAGGCGCTCA
>ENA-ORPK01000951-ORPK01000951.1-human-gut-metagenome-genome-assembly--contig:-NODE-951-length-24904-cov-5.123707_pt1 | contig 24904 bp, 27 predicted proteins | sample MGYA00242139_ERZ509068 | MGnify/ENA primary metagenome ERZ509068 (study PRJEB26280, sample SAMEA2338687) | human gut metagenome | biome: human gut; feature: human-associated habitat; material: faeces... | reverse complement strand
TTTCGTCCTCAAAGATCCGCAGACCCAGAGCCTTGTCCGCCAGAATTTTGCAGGTTTCCTCCGTATCCTCCGGACCGACACCCAGCAGAATGAGGAAGCCTCTGCCGATTTGGCCCACGACCTCTCCGTCAATGGTGACGGAGGCGGATTTCACCCGCGTCAGGACAGCCCGCATGGCTCAGTCCTCCTTCTTCTCTTCTTCTGCTTCCTTCTCCTTTTCGGGGGCCCGGTTGCCGCTGTTGTTGCTGCCGTTGCCGCTGCAGATGCTTACGTCCCGACGGGGGCTCAGCAGCATGCCGAGCAGAGCGCTGCCCAGCGCGCACACCGCGATCCCCAGAACCAGCTCCCGCTGATTGACCAGCACGGGCCGATCCAGCTTCTTCCAGCCGTTTGCAATCTTCTTGCAGGTATGTTCCAGTTTCCGTTCCAGCATGATAAATTCCTCCCAGATATATGTGGTGTAGACTTAGCGTCGCTTGACAAGAGCACACATGGTTTTCCCGGGCCTAAACGACATCCGGCTTTGTTATCCTCGTTGATGGGCGACAGCGCAAGTCAAGGACGATAGCGCAGCCAGCGGCGTGCCAGAGCGTCCGACGGGCATGTGTCCCCTTGTCAGCTGATGCTATGATTGTTATAAACGAAATTCGGGAAAATAGCAAATGAAATTTTTGTAACAGTGGAAAAACGAGGAAAGGTATGGTATAATCCGTTCAACCACAGGAAAGAACGGAGGGCAACTATGGAGCTTGGAGAAAAACTGCGCTTGACGCGGCTGGAAGCGGGATTGTCCCAGCGGGCGCTCTGCGGGGACGAGATCACCCGGAATATGCTCTCCCGCATTGAAAACGGCGCCGCCCGGCCGTCCATGAAAACGTTGGGCTGTCTTGCTGCGCGGCTGGGCAAGCCCGTGAGTTATTTTCTGGAAGAAGATACCGTTTGTTCGCCTAATCAGGAGATCATGACCGCTGTCCGGCAGCTGTTTGACGGAAAAGATTATGCCGGGGCAATGCGGGCGCTGGCGCAGTACCGCGCCCCGGATGAAATTTACGATCGGGAGCGGCAGCTGCTGGAAATCCTCGTCCGGCTTTCCCTTGCCGAAGAGGCCATCTCGGACGGGCGGGAGCCATACGCTTTGGAGCTGCTGGAAACCGTCGCCGATTTGGGGAAATCCGCAGTCTATTATTCCGCAGATCTGGAGCAGCGCAGACTTCTGCTGCTTGCCCGCATTCCGGGGCAGGTCGTTAATTTGCCCGGTCTGGACGAGGCGCTGACCGTGCAGGCCACGTCGGCACTCGCCGGGGGAGACGTCCAACGCGCCGCCCATCTTCTGGATGGGGCGGAAGACCGCACCGCCCCCTGCTGGAACTTCCTCCGGGGGAAATGCCACATGGCGATGGAAGAATTCCCGGAAGCGGCAAAATGCTTTCTCGCCGCCGAGGGGGAGTACAACGTCCTCCGGGAGCTGGAGATCTGCTACCGGGAAATGGGCGATTACAAAAACGCCTACATTTATGCCTGCCGTCAGAAGGACGCGCAATAACGAAAAAAACGCCGTGCCGCTGAGGAAATTCCTTGCGGCACGGCCTTTTCAATGATTTTACGCTTTTTCCATGACCCAGAGGTTCCGGATCTGTCCCTCGATCTGCTCGTAGCTCCACAGCTTTTCGGAATTGACCACGCTGTTGGGGTCATTGACCTGAAATTCGCCGTCCTTCACGCCCCGCAGGACGATGTAATGTCCCGTGGTGGTGAAATCCCCCTCCCGCATGGCGCAGATGATGGGCTTGCCCGCCTCCAGCGCGTCAATCATCTTTTTCTTGACCAGGGGGATTTCCGTGGCTTTCAGCCCCAGTCCTTCACTGCCCTCGCTGATGAGCGTCCAGGAGGAACCGCTGCCCCGGGAATAGTAGCCGTTTTCCTGGGCAAACCGGGCGACCTGCCGGGGGTTCATGTTTTCGTCTCCGGTAAGGTAGTAGCCAACCATGGCAAGACAGGTTGGGCCGCAGCCGGTCTCCGCGATAAATCCCTTCCCGTACTTTTCGTAGCCCCACATGGGGTCCCACTGCAAAAACAGCGGCACGGTCTGGCTGTCCTTCCAGACGCTGAGATCGACCCCCGTGTCCTTCCGGAAGGGGTAGTTCAGCACAAAATCCTTCGTCTCGGGGTTGCGCTCGTAAAGGTCGATCAGGCTCTGGGGATATTCGCCGTAGGAGATGCCCTGTTCCTCGGCAAAGGCTTTCACCGTTTTCTCCGCCTCCGTGCGCTCTCCGTGATAGAAGGAGATGTCCCGGTACAGGTTGTACGCGGGCTTCGCGCCCAGAACCGCCGCCGCGAGAAGCACAATGACGGCTACGGCGATCACCGCCCGCTGTTTCGTTTTCATCATAACCACATCCTTTTTGACTTTTCTCATTATACCACGGCATTTTTAGGAAGTCTTTTCGGAGAGGTTAAGAATTCCTTATTTTTAGCCTGTAAGGCATTTTCTGTCATGATGTAATTTATAAAGGGTGGTTTACACCAAGTGTTACGTCATGACTGCGGCTCATTTGTGGTGAATGGAAAACAGTTATGATAAGAACACCGGATATTGTTCTCCTGACGTGCTATGACGAAAACAGAACGTGGTGACAACAAAAGGAGAACCGGGCTTGAACGATTGCCATTCTTGCACCCCTTACACAACGGAAAATGCAGGCGCGAAATGAGTTTTATCGAGCAGTTGAATTTCCTTTTCATACTGAACTCCAATTAGGGCCTATCTGAAAACCGTCAACATGCCCAAACAGCGGGTCTTTTCCGCCTGCTGTGCACCATTTTCCCTTGTAATACACAAAGTATTCCTGCGGAAAAATGGCTTCAGCAGGCGAAAAATCCCTCGCTGTTGGTCATATTCCCGGTTTTCAGATAGACCCTAAAATCTTTTTTAAAGATTTTAATTGGAGTTCAGTATGAGCTATTGATAGACAAAGCCGACAGCGGTTTTCGCTGTCGGCTTTTCCAATATGGGGTTTACTTATGCAGGAAAGAGAACAGGCCCTTTTTTTCGTAAGGCGCGGAGCTGATGCCGCCCACCTGATAGCCGGTGGCGTTGATCGTCTCCCGGAGCTTACCCTCATCCAGCGGCTCGTCGGACAGAATGACGGTCTCGCCCTTCACGTGGGAGGAGGTGACCTTTTTGACGTTCAGCGCGCTGCGGACGGCGTCGTTCACATGGGCTTCGCACATGGAACAGGCCATACCGGATACCTGCACAGTCGTTTGAATCATAATAACCCTTCTTTCTGAAAGTTTAACCATATTATAGCACAGCATTGGGTTAGCGTCAACTAACCTTATGAAAAATGGCCGTGCTTGCACAGTCTGCCGAAATCTGTTATACTGAGCCTGAAAGGAAGTGTTTTCCCGTGCGGTGCGATTGTCATATTCACATGGTTCTGGACGGCGCGGACTGGAAGCGGGCGATTGCCCGGCATTCCGGGGGCGTGGATGAAGTCTGGGTTCGCCGGGTGCTGGAAACTTACCAAAAGCTGGGCTTTGCCTACCTCCGTGACGGCGGCGACCGCTGGGGCGTGGGGGCGAAAGCCCGGTCGCTGGCGGGGGAGTATGGCATCACCTACCGCACGCCGTTGTCGCCGCTGTGCGCGCAGGGGCACTACGGCGGTTTTATTGGGGAAAAGTATGAAAATCTCTCCCAGTATGCCGCTATGGTTACTCAAAAGCGGGCGGACGGCGCGGATTTTATCAAGATCATGATATCCGGTCTGATGGATTTTGATCGCTTCGGTGTGCTGACTGAGGACGGCCTCCCCCCGGAAACCATCCGGGAGCTGATCCATATTGCCCACGAGGAAGGCTTTGCCGTAATGGCCCACGCCAACGGCGCCCGGACGGTAGAAGCCGCGGCGCTGGCCGGGGTGGATTCCGTGGAACACGGCGCGTATCTGGACACGGACGCCCTCCACGCCATGCGCGAAAACGGAACGGTGTGGGTGCCTACGCTGTCCACCATCGGGAATCTGCGGGGAACGGGGCGCTTTGACGAAGCCGCTGTAGCGGCGATTCTGGAAAGCGCCATGGAAAATGTGGCCGCCTTTGCGGCCATGGGCGGCCTGATCGCCCCCGGAACCGACGCCGGGGCGTGGGCAGTCCCCCACGGAAGCCTGTCGGAATACGCGCTGCTGAAGCAGGCGCTGGGGGAGAATGCAGAAAATGTGCTGAGCCGCGGCGTAGCGGAGATTCAGAGGAAATTTTGACGAATGGTTATAGGGAGGGTGCCATATGGAGTACTTTACGTATAACACATGGCCTTACTTTAGGGCCTATCTGAAAACCGTCAACATGCCCAAACAGCGGGTCTTTTCCGCCTGCTGTGCACCATTTTCCCTTGTAATACACAAAGTATTCCTGCGGAAAAATGGCTTCAGCAGGCGAAAAATCCCTCGCTGTTGGTCATATTCCCGGTTTTCAGATAGACCCTAACAGAAGTCCACAAATTTCCCATAAAATTTTCTGTCCCGGACTGTGCTGTCAGCACGGTCCGGGACGGTTGCTTTTTTACACGCTTTTTTTGCTCCTGCGGGGAATATCTTACGTTTTGGTTGGGTAGTATGATTCTAAATCCCCTACTATGGTGCCGGGGTCTCCGGTGAAGGCGGAAAGAACTTCTATCGGTATCCCGTGCTCTCTGGCAAGCTCCACACTGCGGTCGTGGAGCACCTGCGCGCCATTCTCGATCAGCGTCATCATTTTCGCATAACTGATCTGCCCAAAACGGGTGGCGTCGGAGTAAATTCTGGGGTCCCGGTCATAGACGCCGTCCACGTCTGTGAAGATCTGACAGCGGTCGGCCTTCAGCCATGCAGCCAGAGCTACCGCCGTGGTGTCCGAACCGCCGCGCCCCAACGTGGTGATGTCCCCCTCGGGATCGACGCCCTGAAAGCCTGCCACGACCACGATCTTTCCCGCGTCCAGCTGCCGGCGGATGCGGGCGACGTCGATATTTTGTATCCGGGCGTTGCCGTGGACGCCGTCGGTCCGGATGCCCGCCTGCCAGCCGGTGAGACTGACGGCGCTGTAACCCATAGCCCCGATGGCCATGGTCATCAGCCCTGCCGACATCTGCTCCCCGGCGGCAAGATATGCGTCCATCTCCCGGGCGGAGCCCCGGCGGTTGACCTGAGTGGCCTTTTCGATGAGCATATCCGTGGTATCCCCCTGAGCGGAAACCACCACGACGACCTGATTTCCCTGCCGGGCCAGCCCCGTGACCCTACGAGCCGCGGCGCGCAGGCGCGACATTCCCGCAAGGGACGTTCCTCCATATTTCTGCACGATGAGCATATCGCACCCCTCCCGATTCATCGTATGTCAGGGATGGGCGAAGTGTGACGAAGGCAGCACCGCGCAATTGCGTCTGCGAGTCTCAGCCGCCTTTTTGCCCCACTTCCGCAGTTTCAAAAATGGGAAATACATACAGTATTCCTCCGTTTTTGAAACTTTGAATTGGAACAAAAATCCTGGCTGAGACTTCTTGCCGAATTGCGCGGTGCTGCCTGAAGAAAACCGCCGCAGAAAACAGCGGCGGCGGTTTTGCAATTCAGAATATGGGGTTATCCGGCCAGCACGTCGGCCTTCAGCACGCCCTGAATGGCGGAGAGGCGGTTCATCAGTTCCTCCAGCGTCATGGTCAGGTCGATGGTCTCCGCAGAGATGGTCACGACCGCCGTACCGTTTGTGGGGACGATGGAATTGATGGTGCTGATATTGGCGCCGGCGTCGGCAAAGACGCCCAGGATCTCGGACAAGAGTCCCTGCTCATCGTGGAGCAGCAGCTGGAAGGTGATGATGCGGCCGGTCATCATGCTCTGGAAGGGCAGCACGGCGTCCCGGTACTTGTAGAACGCGCTGCGGCTGATGTCGGTCATGCGGGTGGCTTCGTTGACGGTGGACGCTTCGCCGGTGGAAAGCAGACGCTTTGCCTCCGCTACCTTCAGGAAAACCTCCGGCAGGGCGGAAGACTCCACAATATAGTATTTGGGTTTGGTCGACATGTCGGACCTCCTTAAAACTGGTTCAATTTGTGTGTGACAGAACAACACCTGTTCCTCCACAATGTATTGTAACATACTTTTCTTAGAATGCAACCCCATATTATCAGAGTTTTTGTCGGAAAGGAGGAATCTTTTTGCGTCCCGCAGTGAAAAAAAGCATATCCCTGCTGGCGGCGTTTTTTGCCGTGTGGCTGGCTGCCCGGTTTCTTCTGCCGCTTTGCTTTCCCTTTCTGCTGGGGGCGCTGCTGGCCTTCGCGGCGGAGCCTATGGTGGGATTCCTCCAGAAGCGGCGGGTCCCACGGTGCGTGTGCTCCGGCATCGGCGTCAGTATGGCCTTCTGCTTTCTTGCCATGCTGGTGCTGATTCTCTGCGCCTTTGCTCTGCGGGAGCTGCGAAGGGTGGCGGGGGTGCTGCCCGATCTGGAGGATACGGCAAAATCCGGCATCGGCCTGCTGCAAAGCTGGCTGCTGGAGCTGGCGTCCCACACGCCCCAGAGCGTGCAGCCCCTGCTCAGCGAGAACGTGACCTCCTTCTTCTCCAATGGAACATCTCTGCTGGACAAGGTCATCCGGTATATTCTGGGGCTGGCGGGAAACATTCTGAGCCACATTCCCGACGGTGCGCTGAGTTTGGGAACGGCGGTGATCTCCTCCTTCCTGATCTCCGCCCGGCTGCCGAAGATCAAAAGCTGGCTGAAAAAACGTCTGCCCGAGGAAAAGCTCAAGCCCGCCGCGGACGCCCTGAAGCGTATGAAAAATGCCGTGGGCGGGTGGCTGACGGCGCAGCTGAAGCTGATGGGCGTGACGTTCACCATTCTGACGCTGGGGTTCGTGGTGCTGCGGATTGCCTACGCCCCGCTATGGGCGCTGGTGGTTTCGCTGGTGGACGCGCTGCCTGTGCTGGGCACCGGCACCGTGCTGGTGCCCTGGGCGGTGATCTGCTTTTTGCAGGGGGACGGCGCGAGGGCAATCGGCCTGCTGGGCGTTTATGCCGTGGTCACCCTGTCCCGCTCCATGCTGGAGCCGAAGCTGGTGGGGCGGCATCTGGGGCTTGACCCCCTGGTGACGCTGATGGCGCTGTACGTCGGCTACAAGCTCTGGGGCGTGGGCGGCATGATCTTTGCCCCTCTGCTCGCCGTGACCATCATGCAGGTCACGCCGGGGCGGGAGCGGGGAGATACCCCTGAAATCCCTTAAACAAGAAAATTCCCAACTGCCTATTGTACATCCCGTTCATTTTTGCTATAATATAAGGAAAATGTTATTACTGGATGTGCATGAATCGTGAAATACGGAATTTGGAAGGTGTCCCAGCTGGAGGCGGGGGCTGTCAACGCATTGGTTGGCAGCGGCTACGCTCCGCTGGCCGCCATGGTGCTGGCCTCCCGGGGGATCGGGGATGATCGACAGGCCAGAGCTTACTTAGACTGCAACGCGCCCCTGCTTGACCCTTTTTTGATGACGGATATGGACAAGGCTGCCGGACGGGTGGGACTTGCCATGTCCCGGGGGGAGAAGATCGCCGTGTTCGGCGACTACGACGTAGACGGCATCACCGCCACCTGCCTGCTGACGGATTTTCTCCGCCGCCACGGCGCGGATGTGGTGAGCTACATTCCCGGCCGTCTGGAGGAGGGCTACGGCCTGAATCCCATCGCCATCCACCAGCTTCACGCCGAGGGCGTCAAGCTGATCGTCACCGTGGACTGCGGCATCACCGCCGTGAGCGAGGCGGAGCTGTGTAAGCAGCTGGGCATTGATCTCGTCATCACCGACCATCATGAGTGCAAGCAGACGCTGCCCGCCGCGGTTGCTGTGGTGGACCCCCACCGCTGCGATGGCGGCTATCCCCATAAGAATCTCTCCGGCGTGGGCGTGGCCTTCAAGCTGGCTTCCGCCCTGTGCGGCTCTCAGGAAACGGTGCTGGAAGAATACGCCGACATGGTATGCCTCGGCACCGTGGCGGATGTGATGCCCCTGCAGGGGGAGAACCGGGTGTTCGTGGCGAGAGGTCTGGAATCTCTGGCGCATACCAAGCGCCCGGGCATCGCGGCGCTGATGGCGGAGTGCGGCTGCGCCCCGGAGACTGTCAGCGCGTCCTCCATCGGCTTCATGCTGGCGCCCCGCATCAACGCCGCCGGACGGATGGGACAGATCGATCTTGCGGTGGAGCTGTTTCTCACCGACGACCCGGACAAGGCCGCCGAGGCCGCCCGGGGACTGTGCGAGCTGAACCGGCAGCGGCAGGCCGTGGAATCGGAAATTTACCGGCAGGCCGTGTCCATGCTGCCCATGGGCAAGCCCCCGGAGGCCATTGTGCTGGCGGATGAAAGCTGGCATCAGGGCGTGGTGGGCATCGTGGCCAGCCGCATTGCCGAGGAATACGCCTGCCCCACCTTCCTGATCTGTCTGGACGGCGAGCACGGCAAGGCCAGCTCCCGCAGCCACGGGGGCTTCAACCTGTTTGCCTCCCTGAGCGCCCTGTCTCCGCTGCTGGAAAGCTACGGCGGCCATGAGCTGGCCGCGGGCTTTACCATTTCCCGCGCCAACATTCCGGAATTCCGCCGCCAGATCTGTGCCCTGGCCGCCCAGTATTACACAGACGACGTGCCGAGGACGGTTCTGGACGTGGACTGCGCCGTTTCCCCGGAGCTGCTGACCCTGCACAATGTGGACTCCCTGCAAATGCTGGAGCCCTGCGGCAACGGCTGCCCCAAGCCGGTGCTGATGATGAAGAATCTGACCATCGACCGCATCGGCATGGTGGGCGGCGGACGGCATATGCGCCTGCGCCTGTGCAGCGGACATACGTACCTGAACGCCATCTATTTTTCCGCCAATCCCCAGACGGTGTCCATCCAGCCGGGGGACTTAGTGGACGTGGCCTTTACCCCTCAGGTGAACGAATTCCGGGGGACGCGCACCGTGCAGATGAACGTCATCGACATCCGCCCCAGCTGCAGCGCCGAGTGCCTGCCCGACGCGGCGCCTTACCGGGACATGCAGCGGGGAAATCTGACCTCCGGCGAGGCCGCGGCACTGCTGCCTGACCGGAAGATGCTGGCGCTGGTGTGGCGGTATCTGGACGCCGCGAACCCTGTGCAGGAATCACCCATGTGCCTGTGCCGCAAGATTGTCCGCTGGTCGGGACAACCGTTGAATCTGGGGCAGATGCTCACCTGCCTGGATATTTTCCGGGACGTGGGACTGCTCACCGTCCAGCGGCAGCATAAATATGTTTCCATCCGGCTGACCCCCGGAGAAGGAAAGGCCGACCTGAGCCGAAGCCAGACCATGCAGCGGCTGCTGCACGCGAAAGAGAGCTGAGTTTGAAATGGAATCCTTTGAAGAACATTACGCGTCTATGTGCGACGCAATCAAAAAGCACCTGCCCGGCGCGGACATGGCGCTCATCGACCGTGCCGTGGATTACGCCAACCAGAAGCACAAGCTGCAAAAACGGAAGGACGGTTCCCCCTACATCATCCACCCGCTGGCGGTCGCCCAGATCGTGGCGGAGATGGGGCTGGACTGCGACGCCATTCTGGGCGCCCTGCTCCACGACTGCATCGAGGACACCGACGCCTCCCATGAGGACATTGAAAAAATCTTCGGCCCCACCGTGGCGGAGCTGGTGGAGGGCGTCACAAAGCTGACCCGGGCAAACTTCTCCTCCTCCGAGCAGGCGCAGATGGAGAATCTGCGCAAGATGTTCATGGCCATGAGCAAGGACATCCGGGTGGTGCTGATCAAAATCGCCGACCGGCTCCACAACATGCGCACCATGCAGTACCAGACGCCGGAAAAGCAGATTCAGAAGTGCCGGGAGACAATGGACGTCTACGCGCCCCTTGCCCACCGCCTTGGTATGCAGAAGATCAAGTGGGAGCTGGAGGATACCGCTCTGCGCTACCTCGCGCCCATGGAGTATAACGAGATCATGTCCTACCTTCAGGCCCACAAGGAGAAGGACGAGGCCTTTATGCGCACCATCCAGGACAAGATCACCCAGCGCCTGACCTCCGTAGGCATCCACAACACCACCTACGGACGGATTAAGCACGTCTACTCCATCTACCGCAAGATGCTCGCCCAGGGCAAGACCATTGACGAGCTGTACGACATTTACGCTTTCCGGGTCATTGTGGACACCATCCCCGACTGCTATAACGTGCTGGGGCATGTCCACGACCTGTTCAGTCTGGTGCCGGGACGGTTCAAGGACTATATCTCCACCCCCAAGCCCAACATGTACCAGTCCCTGCACACCACCGTCATCGGCTCTCAGGGCATCCCCTTCGAGGTGCAGATCCGCACCTGGCAGATGCACGAGACCGCCGAATACGGCATCGCCGCCCACTGGAAGTACAAGCAGGGCACCGGCACGGGTACGGAGAAGGACTTCGAGTGGGTGCGCCGCCTGCTGGAAAGCCAGCAGGACTCCGACGCGGAAGAGTTCGTCCAGTCCATGAAGATCGACATGTTCGACGACGAGGTGTTCGTCTACACCCCCAAGGGACGGATCGTTTCCCTGCCCGCCGGTTCCACGCCCATCGATTTTGCCTATGCCATCCATTCCGGCGTGGGAAATTCCATGATCGGCGCGAAGGTCAATAACCGCATCGCCAACATCGACACCACCCTGAAAAACGGCGATATTGTGGAGGTGCTGACCTCCAAATCCGCCAAAGGCCCCAGCCGGGACTGGCTGACCATCTGCAAGAGCAATCAGGCCAGAACCAAGATCAAGCAGTGGTTCAAGAAGGAGAAGCGGGAAGAGAACATCGTCCACGGCAAGGCGTCCTTCGAGTCGGAAATGAAGCGGGTGGGGCTGCCCCTCACCGCTGCCACCGACCCGGAGCTGGAAGGGCAGCTGCTGAAAAAACTGTCCTTCGACACCTGGGACGATATGTTCGCCGCCATCGGCTACGGCGGACTGACCGCCGCCAAGGCCGTCGGCCGCATCCGGGACGATATCAACAAGGCGCTGAAGCAGCAGACCGCGGAAAAGCTGCCCCAAAGCCCCCTGCGCTTCCGCCCCGATTCCGAAGCGGTCACCCAGAACCGCCACGCGGTCAACGGCGTCATTGTGGAGGACATCGATTCCTGCATGATCAAGTTCGCCAAATGCTGCACCCCCGTCCCCGGCGACCCAATCGTGGGATTCATCACCAAGGGCTTCGGCGTCAGCATCCACCGGGCGGACTGCCCCAACGCCCAGAACCGGGAGGATCCCCGTCAGGCCGCCCGCTGGGTGCGCGTCCGCTGGGCGACGCAGGAAGAGCAGCCCTTTGAGACCACGCTGGAGCTGGACTGCATCACCCGTGACGGGCTGATTCTGGACGTGGCCATGGTGCTGTCCACCGCCCGTGTCCGGGTCAAGGAAATGAGCGGCAAGGATTTGCCCGGCGGCCGCAGCGCCATCACCATCCGGTTTGAAGTCAAGGACGTGGCGGAGCTGGAATCCGTGCGGACGAAGCTGCTGAACATCCGGGACGTGGTCGGCTCCCGCAGAGGACAGAATTAAGGAGAGAGACGCTATGCGCGCTGTACTGACAAGAGTCAATTCCGCCTCCGTCGCCATTGACGGCCAGGTGGTGGGAAAAATCGGGAAGGGCTTCCTCATTCTTCTCGGTGTCGGCCCCGACGATACCGAAAAGGAATGCCGGTATCTGGCGGAAAAAGCCCTGGGACTCCGGATTTTTACCGACGAAAACGACAAAATGAATCTGGGACTGGACGCGGTGGGCGGCGAGGTGCTGGTGGTGAGCCAGTTCACTCTCTACGGCAACTGCCGCAAAGGCCGCCGCCCCAGCTTTACCGACGCCGCGAACCCGGAACTGGGGGAGCGGCTGTATGAGCAGTTCCTTGCCGACTGCGCCAGTCTGGGGTATCCCCCTCAGCACGGCCGCTTCGGCGCGGATATGAAGGTGGAGTCCATTAACGACGGCCCCGTGACCCTGATTCTGGACACGGAGCAGCTGATGGACACCCCCAGAAGAAAATAGGTGATCGTATGCTGGACATTCACACGCTGACCCTTGGGGCTTACGGAACCAACTGCTACATCGTCCACGACAGTGCGTCGGAGACCTGCTGTGTCATCGACCCCGGCTACACCCCGGAAAAGGTGCTGAGCGAGGTGAAGGCTCTGGGGCTGACCGTGGAAGCGATCCTGCTGACCCACGGACATTTTGACCATGTGGGCGGCGTAAAGGAGATCGCCGCTGAGACCGGCTGCGACGTCTATCTCTGCGCCGACGAGCTGACCATGCCGCCCCAGATGACGGCGGGGCCGCTCTACTATACCAAAACCTACGACAAGGGGGACACCCTGCACCTCGCGGGGCTGACGATCTCCGTTATCCGCACCCCCGGCCATACCCCCGGCTCCGTGTGCCTGCTGATTGACGACGCCATGTTCTCCGGGGATACCCTGTTTGCCGGTTCCTGCGGCCGTACCGATTTTCCCGGTGGCAGCGACGCGGCCATGCGGGCTTCTCTGCGCCGTCTGGCGGGGCTTTCCGCCGACTACCGGGTCTACCCCGGCCACGGCATGGATACGACGCTGGCGGAGGAAAAGCGGTATAACCCCTATCTACGATAATCGAGGTTCTTATGAAACTGACACTACACGGTCATGACGACCGCTATGCCGTGGAGCAGTTACAGCTGTCCCTGTTTCCCGACAACACGGAAGGGGAGGCGGTTTCGTCCCTCCACCGGGGAAAGGTCTGGCTTACCGCAGTCACGAAAATCACCGTGAACGGCGTGACCGCCACAGCCACCCGGCGGATCAAGGCGGCGGACGAAACCGTCCGTCTGCGCCGCCGGGCATTGCAGCAGAGCTATTATCTGGCCGCGAAGCAGCTGCTGCCCGTTACGCCCCCATGGGGCGCACTGGCCGGCGTCCGACCCACGAAAATCACTACCAAGCATCTGCTGGAGGGCGGCACACCCAAGTCCGCAGACGAGCTGCTGCGGGACGTGTATTACGTCACCGACGACCGCCGCAGGCTGGCCGTCGACTGCTCGGTCTCCACAGTCCGGGCGGTGAATATGCTGCAGCCCAGCGATCTGTCGCTGTACGTCGGCATTCCCTTCTGCCCCACCCGCTGCACCTATTGCAGCTTCGTCAGCCGCACCATCGGAAGGAAAACGGAACTGCTGGAACCCTATCTGCGGGCGCTGGAACAGGAAATTGCGGTCACGGGCAGACTTCTGGCGCAGTCCGGGAGAACTATCCGCACCCTCTACATCGGCGGCGGCACCCCCACGACCCTCTCCGCCCCTCAGATGGAGCGCCTGCTGCGCGTCATCCGGGACAATTTCGATCTGTCCCGGTGCGTGGAATTCACCGTAGAGGGCGGCCGCCCGGATACGCTGGATTTGGAAAAGCTTCAAGTTATCCGTTCCGGCGGCGCTGACCGCATGAGCATCAACCCCCAGACCATGGAGGACGCCGTCTTACGCGCCTGCGGGCGGCCCCACAAGGCGGCGGACGTGCTTCGCGCCTACGGCGAAGCGGCGGATGCAGGTTTCAGTGCCATCAATATGGATTTGATCGCGGGTCTTCCCGCGGACACCACGGCGGGCTTCCGCCGCAGTCTGGACGCCGTGGCGACTTTGAACCCCGCCAACATCACCGTCCACACCCTCGCCCTGAAAAAGGGCGCCGACCTGTTTGAAAAGCGGGAGAATCTCCCCTCCGCCGGGGACGTCGCCGAAATGGTCGCCTACGCGGAGCAGACCCTCCGGGCGCTGGGCTACAAGCCCTATTACCTCTACCGCCAGAAATACATGTCCGGCAGCTTCGAGAACGTAGGCTGGAGCCGGGACAACCTGGACTGCCTGTACAACATCTACATGATGGAGGAAGTGCATACCATCCTCTCTCTTGGCGGCGGAGGCATGAACAAGGTAAACCTCCCTGACGGCACCCTCCGCCGGTTCCATAACCCAAAATTCCCCGAACAGTACATCGAAATGCTCCCGGGCGTGCTGGAGCAGAAGCAGGAGCTGTTCCGCCTCATGGCGGATGGGGCAAAATAACGCCCACGCTACACGAAAGGAAGTGTGCCAATTTGGACACCCTCATTTCCAATGTTACAGCCGTGACCATGAACCCCCGGATGGAGGTCATTTTTGGCGCTTATATCGGCATCGAGGACGGGAAGATCGTCTCCATTGAGCGAAAGCCCCCTGCCGAAGCGCCCAAGGCCATTGTGGATGGCACCGGCATGGTGGCCATTCCCGGCCTTATCAACTGCCACACCCATCTGGCGACCGCCAGTCTGCGTTGTTTCACCGACGATCTGGGCAATACCGAAGCCCTTCAGGCGCTGCTGCAAAAGGAAGCGAAAATGGACTCCCGCAGCGCCAAAGCGGCGGCATCTCTCGCCATCGCCGAGTGCCTGCGCTTCGGCGTCACCTCGGTTTCCGACCTGTATTACTACCCCAACGCCACCGCCGAGGCCGTGGCGGAGTCCGGCATCAAGGCCAATCTGGCGCTGTCCAGCTACCGCTACATCGACGAGAACGAGGACTTTGACTTCGAGACCGACGAGCAGTGCCGGGAGCTGGTAAAGGTCACGGAAAAGTGGAACGGCTTCGACGACGGCCGCATCAAGATCGACGCCGGAATCTACGGCGAGTACATCAGCAATTACCGGCTCTGGGAAGGTCTGGTGGGCTACGCCGCAGAGCAGAATCTGGGAATGCAGCTGCATCTTGCGGAGACCCAGAGCGAAGTGGACTCCTGTCTGGAGCGCACCGGCATGAACCCCGGCGAGCTGTTAAACTGCCACAATGTATTCAGCCGCCCCACCACTGCTGCAGGCTGTACATATTTAACCGAGGACGAGCGTAAACTGCTGGGGAAGAAGGGCGTCTGCGCCGTAGCGACCCCCGTGTCCGCCTACAAAAACGGCCAGTCCTCCACCCCTATTCTGGAATCCGTCAAGGCGGGGATGAACGTAGCCCTCGGCACCGGCGGCGCCATCGAGTGCGGAAATCTGGACATGTTTGAGGTCATGCGCTTTGCCGCCATGTCCGCCCGGAAGGAAAGCGGCAATCCCGCCGCCCTCCCGTCTCCCGCCGCCCTGATGATGGCGACTGTCTCCGGCGCGCAGGCGCAGAGACGCGCTAAGGAATGCGGAATGCTTCAGGTTGGCATGGACGCGGATATCGCGCTCATCGACTTTTCCGCCCCCCATCTGATCCCCTGCCACAATGTTCTGAACGGTCTCGTCTGGTCTGCCAAGGGCGGCGACGTGGCCATGACCATGGTGCGGGGCAAAATCCTCTACGAAAACGGCTGCTTCCCCACCATCGACATGAAGAAGGTCGTGGAGGAGCTGACCGAATACGCCATCCCCCGGCTGTTTGAAGAAACGAAGTGACCCTGCATTCCCCCGCAGAAAGGATGAAACCATGTCTGATATGCAAAAAAAGCAGAATTTTCTTCAGGGCACCGCGCTGCTCGCAATGGCAACGGCCATTGTCAAGGTCATCGGCGCTCTGTACAAAATTCCCCTCAACGCCATCATCGGCGAGCAGGGCTTCGGCTACTTCAACACGGCCTACGACATCTATAACGTACTGCTGATGATCTCCACCGCCGGACTGCCCGTCGCCATGAGCCGGATGATCTCGCAGGCAAGCTCCCTTGACCACTACAATCAGGTGCGGCGGATTTACCATACCGCACGAGGCATTTTTCTGGCGCTGGGCATCGCGGGCAGTCTGCTGATGACGGTGTTCTGCCGCCAGCTGGCGGCCTTCCAGAACCAGCCCGACGCATGGGCGGCCATTGGGTGCCTTGGCCCCTGCGTGCTGCTGATTTGTATCATGAGCACCTACCGTGGCTTCTTCCAGGGGCAGGGGAACATGCTGCCCACCTCCGTTTCTCAGGTGCTGGAGGCCGTGGTGAAGCTGATCGTGGGCATGGGTGCGGCGCTGGCGATCCTGAAAATGACCAACGAGATTCCTCTGGCCGCAGGCGGCGCGATTTTAGGCGTCACGGCAAGCTGCCTTGTTTCGGCGATCTATCTGTTCGGCCGCTTCCGGAAGAGCTACGCCCTTCTGCCCCGGACGGAGGAAGAGCCTCGTTCCTACCGGGAGACCGCCCGGGGGCTGCTGGCCATTGCCATTCCCATCACCTTCGGCTCTGCCGCCTTGCAGCTGATGACCATGCTGGAAACCAAGATCTACATGGGACAGCTGCTGAATCTGGGCTACACCCAGTCCTCTGCCGACACCATGCGGGGCGTTTACGGTATGTGCCTGACCATTTTCAACATGCCCTGCGCCTTCATTACCCCCATCACCATCAGCATCATTCCCGCCATCACTTCCCACCTGACCCTCTGCGGCGATGATGAAGCCAAGGCCACGGAGGAATCCGCCGTGCGGATCACCGGGCTGATCGCCATGCCCTGTGCCTTCGGCCTTGCCCTGCTGGCCGAGCCGATTACCGCCCTGCTGGGGGGATATTCCGGCGGGAATCTGGCAATGGCGACCCGGCTGATGACGGTTCTGGGCTTTACCATCATCTTTAACGCTTTGGTGCTGGTCTCCACGGCCATCATGCAGGCCCACGGCCACGCCGGTCGGCCGGTCATCAACATGCTGATCGGCGGCGTTGTGAATCTGGTGGCGGTGTACGTGCTGGCGGGAATGCCGCTTATCAACATTCTGGGTACGCCTATCGGCCTGCTGATGGGCTATGTGGTCATCAGTATCCTGAACATCCTGTCCATGCGCCGTCTGCTGCCGAAGCCCCCCGCGATCCTGCCGAACCTTCTGCGTTCCTTCTTCGCCGCGGCGGTGATGGGCGTCCTCGCATGGGGCGCACTGTGGGCGCTGAAAGCCATCGGCGTGCGGGAGATCGGCACAGGCCGCCTGATTCTGTGCGCCATGCCGGTTCTGGTGGGCGTCGTCAGCTATTTCTTTACCGCCGTAAAGTTCAAAGTCATCACCCATGAGGACTGTCTGCTGCTGCCAAAAGGCGAAAAAATCGCAAAAATCCTGAAGCTGTGAGTTTTTTTGAAAAATCTCTTGCAATTTGGGTAGAATTATGTTAATCTAAACAACGCTTTCAAAATATTTTCACTTTCAGAAAAGAGGATATAAACATGAACAAAACTGAACTGATCGCTGCCGCCGCCGAGGGCGCCGGCCTGACCAAGAAGGACACCGAGCGGGTCATCAACGCCGCCATTGACGCCGTTACCGCGGCTCTGGTAAAGGGCGACAAGGTGCAGGTCTCCGGCTTCGGCACCTTCGAGACCAAGGAGCGGGAAGCCCGCGTTGGCCGCAACCCCCACACCAAGGAAGCCATCGAGATCCCCGCTACCCGCGTTCCCGCCTTCAAGGCAAGCAAGGCTCTGAAGGACGTCGTTGCAAAGTAAGCGATGCGGCTTGACAAGTATCTCAAAGTCTCCCGCCTGATCAAGCGCCGGACGGTCGCCAACGAAGCCTGCGACAACGGCCGCATTAGCGTCAACGGCCGCGTGGTCAAGGCCGGTTACGACGTAAAGGTCGGGGACAAAATCGAGATTTCCATGGGCGCCCGGACGGTGACCGTGGAGGTTCTTCAGGTAGCGGAAACCGTCCGCAAGGACGATGCCGCCGCCATGTATAAGGAAGTATAAGAATTCACCGCCGTGAAACGTTCGTTTCACGGCGGTGAAGTTTTGTGCGTTCTTGCAAAGCCCTCCCGTGTATGTTATACTGGAATGACCCGGAAATGACGGAGGGAACGCTATGAAAATCGAACATGCCGCGCTGTATGTGAACGATCTGGAAAAGGCGCGCAGCTTCTTTGTGAACTATCTGGGCGCAGAATCAAACGACGGCTATCACAATCCGAGGACGGGTTTCCGGTCGTATTTTCTGTCCTTTGACGGCAGCGCGCGGCTTGAGATCATGAATAAGCCGGAACTGGCAGATTCCCCCAAAGAACCCGCCCGCACCGGATACGCGCACATTGCGTTCAGCACAGGCAGCAGGGAAGCGGTGGATGCACTGACCGCAAGGCTGAAAGCCGACGGCTACGAAGTCACCAGCGGCCCCCGCATAACAGGAGACGGCTATTACGAAAGCTGCATCGCCGCGGTCGAGGGCAATCTGATCGAGCTTACGGTCTAAGCAAAAGGGGAGTTTCTATGAAAATACAATGCGTGTGGGAACACAATGGCGACGACAGCATCCTGTATTCTGCCAATTTTGTCGGCGCGTTTACAAGAGGGAAATCGAAAGATGAAGCTGTTCGAAAAATGCCGTCCGAAATCCTGTCCTACCTGGCGTGGAAGGGCGACGCTCCCCCGGACGCTCTGGAGCCGGAGATCGTTCAGGAAAAGGCGTCGGCGCTTACCGTCTCCGACGCGGACTCGGATGTGCTTTTTAACGGCGAGGAAGCGCCGCTGACTGCGGCGGAATACGAAGCGCTGAAATCCCTTGCCATGAAATCCGCGCGGGACTTTCTGGCGCTGTACAGGTCAATACCGGATAAAGACAAAAGCGCCCTGCCGCCCAGAGCCACCTTCTACGGCGAGATTCCCCGCACGGCACAGGAAATGTATAAACATACAAAGAATGTGAATACCTACTACTTTGGCGAGATCGGCGTTCAGGCGGACAATAACGGAACCATTGCGGAATGCAGAGAACGCGGGTTTGCCCTGCTGGAGCGGCAGCGGGATTTTCTGGAGAATCAGGTTTTTCTCGGAAGCTACGACGAGGAATGGTCGCTGCGAAAGGTGTTGCGCAGATTCATCTGGCACGACAGGATTCACGCCAAGGCAATGTACCGGATGGCGCTGAAAACCTTCGGAACCGGCGCTGTGCCGAACATATTCTCCTTTCCGGACAAATGAAACGGGCAATGCCCCTGAATTTACGGTCACGCCGGGCGTGCATATCGGCAACCTGACAAAGATCGGGAACATTCAGGATTGAAAAAAACCGGGACATGGCGCGCCGTAAGGCGGTCATGTCCCGGTTTGGTCTTCTTCCCTATGATCGTGAAATGTTCTGCGCCTGTTCCCCCAGCAGACGGGCCAGCAGAACGCACTCCTCCCGGCTCAAATCCGCAAGGTGCTGGAACACGATGCCGAAATCCCCGTCCACCGTCCGCACCGTATACTCCGTCACTGCACGCCGGGCGCAGTGATACCGCTTTTCCAGCGCCTTCGCTGCCGGCTCCTCCGGAACGGCGATCTGCGCTGTTTTTCTGCCCCCACTGCCAGACAGCCGCCCGATCCCCCGCAGACAGGCGAGAATCTCCATCTGCATATCGTGCAGATGCCGAAGCTGCTCCCGGCCTCTGCCGGAAAACTGTCCGGCCAGCTTCCGATAAACCGCCGCCGCTTCCATTGCCTCCAGTTCCATCGGCCGGAGATTCCCCCGGGGAGGCTCCGACTGCCCCAGTACTCGCTGCCATACCTGCTGCTCCACATCCCGGTTCATAACACCGCCCCCCAAAAAATCACATGGCTCTGTTCCCAGTATAGCGCCCCGAAAAGAAAAAGTGTCAAAAAAGTTTTTCAAAAGGGCTTTCTTTTTTCGCTCATATGTGCTACAATAAATAAAAAAGACGTTTAGGCGACCCATGGAGGAAATGCTTATGCCCAGAACCAGCGACAAAGCACAGTTGATTATGGATTATGTCAACCAATTTATTCAGGAGAACGGCTATTCCCCCTCCGTCCGGGAAATCGGGGCGGCAGTGGGTCTGCGCTCTACCGCTTCCGTCAGCTACCATTTGCAGGCATTGCAGGAGAAGGGGCTGCTCCAGTCCCCCGGCGCTAAGGGGCGCAAACGGGCGCTGGTCACCGGTGCGCGCCCGGGGCAGATTCCAATCGTGGGTGTCGTCACGGCAGGCGTGCCCATTCTGGCGGTGGAAAATCAGGAGGGCACCATGCCCTGGAATGACCCGGGATGCTTTGCTCTGCGGGTTCGGGGCGACAGCATGATCAACGCCGGTATCCTCAGCGGGGACAAGGTGGTCGTGCGCCCCCAGCAGTCCGCCGACGACGGGCAGATCGTGGTCGCCCGGATTGAGGACGAGGCCACGGTCAAGCGTCTGCGCCGCCGGAACGGCCAGATCTGGCTCATGCCGGAAAATGACAATTACAGCCCCATCGACGGCACCAACGCGGAGATCATCGGCATCGTCAAGGCCGTGGTGCGGGAGTATTGAGCAAAAAGTCCGCGCCACACGAAAAAAAGTTCTTGACAAACGTACACAAATGATGTATAAAGGGCGTAACATAAATTGAAACCAACGAAGCGGAAGTAAAGCTGCAAGGCGCATCCACAGAGAGTTCTGCATAGCTGAGAGCAGAGCGAAAAGCGGGGCAACAAATGGGCCGCCGAGGGCAGAGGGAAATGGGTGACCAGAGTATCTTCTGACGCATTGCCAGCGTTAACGGGCAGACGGCGTGTTGGCGCCGTACAGAGCGGTCGGATTTCCGGCAAACAAGGTGGTACCGCAGAAATTGTTTTTTCTGTCCTTGTTCCCTTAGGGGAACAGGGACTTTTTTATTACTTTCAGAAAGGAGAAATACCTATGTACGCTCCCGGCAGACGATGGCGACCCCAGCAGGAACCCGCAAACCCATCCAACAATCATTTCAATTTCAAAAAGGAGTATTTTATTATGAAAAAGGTTATTTCTCTGGTTCTGTCCGTTATGATGATGCTCACCATGTTCGCCGGATGCAAGGCTTCCGGCACTGCCGAAACCGTCGTTCCCACCGCCGCCCCCACTTCCGCGGCAACTGCTGAAACCGCCGCCAATACCACCCCAGCAGCCCAGGAATTCAACGTCGCCATCGTCCAGCAGCTGGATCACGCTTCTCTGGATGAGATCCGCACCGCCATCGTCGCCCAGCTTCAGACGCTGGCCGAGGAAAAGGGCGTCAAGGTCAACATTCAGGAGTTCAACGGCCAGAATGACGCCACCGTGCTGAACCAGATCGGCGCACAGGTGGTAGGCGACGGCGTTGACCTCATCATCCCCATCGCCACTCTGGCTGCCCAGTGCATGGTCACCGCTGCCGACGGCACCGACATCCCCATTGTGTACGCCGCTATTTCCGACCCCGAAGCCGCCGGTCTCACCGGCCTTAGTAACGTCACCGGCACCTCCGACGCGCTGAATACCGCCTTCATCCTGGACATGATGCTGGCCGCCAACCCTGACATCAAGACCGTCGGCCTGCTGTACTCCAACTCCGAAGCCAACTCCGCAACCCCCATCGCAGAGACCAAGGCTTACCTGAAGGAAAAGCAGATCGACTTTGTGGAAAAGACCGGCAACACCAGCGGCGAGATCGTAGAAGCCGCCGCCTCCATGGTCGGCCGTGTGGACGCGGTCTTCACCCCCACCGATAACGTGGTCATGGCCGCCGAAGTCACCGTCGCCGAGACCCTGAACGAGGCCGGCATCCCCCACTACACCGGCGCGGATTCCTTCGTAGCCACCGGAGCCTTCGCCACCTGCGGCGTCAACTACACCGAGCTGGGCACCTACACCGCCGACATGGCTATGGACATCCTGCTGGGCGGCGCGGTTCCTGAATTCCACGTGATGGACGGCGGCATCATCACCGTCAACACCGAGACCGCCGCTATTCTGGGCATTGACTACAGCGCCTTCGCTTCCATGGCCAACACCGTGGTAGAGGTCAAGACCGGCGAATAAACTGGCAAAGAAAAACCACACACAATCGGGAGGGGCAGCGCCCCTCCCAACCATGCTGTTAGAAGGAGGGGTCAACCATGATCTCAACCGCCGTTATCATGAGTGCGCTGGAGCTGGGCTGTATTTACGCATTGGTCGCTTTGGCGCTGTTTCTCAGCTTCCGGATACTGAATATCGCCGATATGACCACCGATGGCGCGTTCACTCTGGGCTGTGCCGTGTCCGCTACCATCGCCGTGGCGGGACACCCTTTGCTGGCGCTCCCCGCCGCCATGCTTGCGGGCGCCTGCGCCGGGTTCATCACGGCCTTTTTGCAGACGAAGCTGAAAATCCCCTCTATTCTCGCCGGTATCATCACCAATACCGGGCTGTATACCGTGAATCTGGCGGTGATGGGCTTTTCCTCCAACGTCAGTATGGTAAAGGCCGACACCATGTTCTCTCTGGTAAAGCCCTATCTTGGAAGCTTTTACAAGCTGATCCCCGCGGCGGTGCTGACCGTCGCCGTCGGGATATTGCTGACGCTGTTCCTGAAAACCCGGCTGGGGCTTTCCATCCGCGCTACCGGGGATAACCCGGACATGGTGCGGGCATCCTCTATTAACACCGCCTTTACCGTCACCGTGGGACTGTGCCTGTCCAACGCCATGACCGCCCTCAGCGGCGCGGTGCTGGCGCAGTACCAGAAGACCGCCGACATCAACCTCGGCACCGGCATGGTCATCATCGGCCTTGCTTCCCTGATCATCGGCGAGACCCTGATGCCCAGAGGCAAGACATGGATGAAGGCGCTGGGGGCGATCCTCGGCTCCATTCTCTACCGCTTCATCATCGCCATTGCCCTGCGGCTCGATCTGCCCAGCGAATGCCTGAAGCTGATCTCCGCGGTCATTGTGGCACTGGCCATCGGCCTGCCGGCCATCAAGTCCGCTGTGCGCCCCGCAACCAAAGGAGGGAAAGCCTGATGTTACAGATCAGTCACATTTCCAAAACCTTCAACCCCGGCACCGTCAACGAGAAAAAAGCCCTGAACGGCGTTGACTTGCATCTGGACGCCGGCGATTTTGTCACCATTCTCGGCTCCAACGGCGCGGGCAAATCCACCCTGTTCGGCGCGATCGCCGGTTCGTTCGTGGTGGACGAGGGAACCATCCGTCTGGACGGGCAGAATATCACCAGTCTTCCGGATTATAAGCGCAGCAAATTCATCGGCCGGCTCTTTCAGGACCCCCTGAAAGGCACCGCGCCCAGCATGACCATCGAGGAAAATCTGGCGCTGGCCTATCTGCGGGCGTCGGAAAAACGGTCGCCCTTCTCCGTGGTCACGGCGAAGGACCGCGCCGGATTCCGGGAAAAGCTGGCGCAGCTGGAGCTGGGGCTGGAAGACCGGATGGATCATCCCGTGGGTCTGCTGTCCGGCGGCCAGCGTCAGGCGCTGACGCTGCTGATGGCAACGCTGGTAACGCCCAAGCTGCTGCTTCTGGACGAACACACTGCCGCCCTTGACCCTGCCACGGCGGAGAAGGTACTGGCTCTGACGAAAAAGATTGTGGCGGAGAACCACATTACCTGCCTGATGATTACCCACAATATCCCCTCGGCGCTGTCTCTGGGCAACCGCACCATTATGATGAACAACGGACAGATCGTTCTGGAGCTGGCGGGCGCGGAGCGGGAGAACATGACCACGGAGCAGCTATTGAAGGTGTTCCACGAGCAGGGTGTCAGCAATGACCGCATTCTGTTCAGCGCGGAATCATGAACACGAACGGCGTGACCGCAAAGGTCACGCCGTTTCGTTACGGCAACACCGCAAAATTAAAGAACTGTTTACAGCCCCGACCCTTTTCTTTGGAGTAAAATGTGGTAAAATAGAAAAAACGGGAGGGAAGACCATGGGCTGCTGTGTGATTTTCTGCGCCGGGGAGTTTGACGCGCCGGCGCGGCCGCTGGAAAAAGACGACTACATCCTCGCCGCCGACGGCGGCTTAAAACATACCCGAAAACTGGGAATCGAACCGAACGAGATCATCGGGGACTTTGACTCTCTGGGCTTTACCCCGCCGGGAGCCGAGGTGTTCCCGGTGGAAAAGGACGACACCGACGCCATGCTTGCCGTCCGCCGGGGGCTGGAGCTGGGGTATCGGGAGTTCGTGCTTTACGGAAGTCTGGACGGCCCCAGGCTTGACCACACCGTGGCCAATTTCCAGACGCTGCAATTTCTCGCCGACCGGGGCGGCGTGGGCTATCTTGTGGGAAACCGGTCGATCGTCACCGTCGTCAAAAACGGCAGCATTGCTTTCCCGGCGGGGCTGAGCGGGAATCTGTCCGTTTTCTGCATGGGCGCGGACGCCCGGGGCGTGACGGAGCGGGGGCTGTATTACGCTCTGGAAGACGGCGTACTTACCAGCGGTTTTCCTCTGGGCGTCAGCAACCATTTTACCGGGGAACCGACGCACATTTCGGTGAAGGACGGCAGCTTGCTTGTCATCTGGGACAAGGCCGCCGGTTTCCCCGAACCGGCCAAATAAGCAGGAGGCACGCTCCATGGAAGAAAGAGATTTAATACCAGAAATTGACCCTACGCTGGGGCTGACTGACGAACAGGTTCAGTCGCGCACCCCTGCGGGGAAGCCGGTCTATTCCGGCAAAAGCGAAAAAGAAATCGTTCTGACCCACTGCTTCACCTTTTTTAATCTGATTTTCGTGATTCTGGCCGTGATGCTCATCATCGGCGGCTCCAGCCCCCTGAACATGGGTTTTCTGGTGGTAGCGGTGATCAACACCGTCATCGGCATTATCCAGGAGATCCGCGCCAAGCGGGCGGTGGAACGGCTGACGCTGGTGGCTATGACGGGAGAAGAACTGCGGATCGGCGGGAAAATCAACGGCGTGGAGTGGGTGTCATGCTGAAGGAGCTTATCAACAGGACCAGAGGACAGGTGTGGCTCCGGGTGACGTGTCCCTACCCGGAACGGGTGCTGAATCTGTGCTCCGCCCGGAAGCTGGCCTTCTGGGATCTGGAATGGTAAGGGGCGGAGACGTTTACCTGCCGCATGAGCCGGAGGGATCACCGCATCCTCAGCCGCGCGGCGGAAAAGCTGGACTGTACGATCGAAATCGTGCGGCGGGAGGGCGCG
>ENA-ORPK01000950-ORPK01000950.1-human-gut-metagenome-genome-assembly--contig:-NODE-950-length-24913-cov-2.918095_pt1 | contig 24913 bp, 23 predicted proteins | sample MGYA00242139_ERZ509068 | MGnify/ENA primary metagenome ERZ509068 (study PRJEB26280, sample SAMEA2338687) | human gut metagenome | biome: human gut; feature: human-associated habitat; material: faeces... | reverse complement strand
TTCTGATGAATAGCTTCGTATTATTCATAAATTAAATGGCAATATTCATTTAATTTTGGGCAACCATGACCCAAGACAATATTCTACAGGAGTTCAAAAAGCTTTAACTGAAATTACTCATTATAAAGAGCTTAACGAAAAAGTAGATGGAAAAGACTATCGTTTAGTTCTTTCTCATTACGCAATTCTAAGTTATTATGGTTCTTGTTATCCACAAACTTTTCATTTGCATGGGCATACTCATGTGACTTCTGAGCAAAGCTTGGTGGAAGATTTTGCAAAAATGGCAGATGAAATAGACAAAGCGGCAGAAACATCTACTAATGCAGATTTTACAGAATACTTAAAACTTCAAGCCAAAGCGCTTCGCACAGCAGATCCAATGTTAGATGCTTATGCTGATAAAAAATGGGCAACTTTACAGGACACTCCGCTTGAATACACGATTACGAGAGAAAATTATGAAGACGAAATGACTGGTACAATAGCAGAAAACAAAGAGCTTTCAGAACTTCTAGCAAAACACGATATAAAAGCTACACCAAAAGATTTTTTAGGTGGCAGAGTTGGAATCATAAATAAAAAAGGAACAGAAGCCCTTATGTCAATCAAACAATATTTGCCAACTTTAGCTAAAAACATGCCATTTGCAGATGAATATGAGCAAAATATTTCACCAGACAAAAACACTAAACAAACAATGGTTGATGTTGACCTTGTTGCAGTTTGCGGAGATGTTGGTGCTTATAGAGGTGGAATCACTTTGGCAGAAAATCTTCCGAATGACGACAAATTGTCTCTTACAATCGGCGGTGGAAGAAGAAATGTTTATCACAGACAAATCCGTTTTATCAGCGATACGAAAAAACTTCAAGAAAGACTTGATGCAATTCTTGATAAAGAACAACACAAATACTATCTTGACGAAGCTGATCACTGGTTTACAATCGGTCACGAAAATGCTCACTCACTTGGACCTAAAAAAGCTTGTGAAACTTTAGGAAAATACAGAAATATTATTGAAGAAAACAAAGCCGATATGGGGTCTTTGGCTTTTGTTGATTTATTGACAGAACTAGGGATGTATACAGAAGAACAACGTAAACAAATCATTGTGACTACTGTTGCAGATAATTTCTTGAAATCAAAACCTACAATGAGCCAAGCTCACAGAGTTCGAACTGTAATGCAAAACAAATATTTTTCAGAGCGAGGGGCATACGACATTATCAACGATAAAATCCACGTCAATATTGACAAAGTTGTTCCTATTGCAAAAGAAATGTTATCAGAAATTATTCGAATTCAAATTGACGGCAAATTTGAAAAAGCTGAAAAATATGTTCTTGACAACTTTGTATGGACAGATAATTTGGAACTGATTGCTCAAAAACTTCAAAAAATAAGTAAAACGTTGAATGGGCGTACAGAATCCGAATTAGCAGAGAAATTGTTGAAAGAGTAATAAAAACTAAAGGGCATACATTAAATGTATGCCCTTTTTAAATCTAACCTTTTATTTTTGCCATCAACTTTTCATACAAGAAGTTATTAACACCGCCTTTTAAAGGTCCGCCTTTCGATTGCCACATATCAGTATAGCTCCCGTCTTTGAGGATTCCTCTAGCAAATGAATCTCCGTCTATAGTCTTTATGTTTATATTTTTATTAATCTGCAGAAAAGCAGGATAATTTTTCGTTTCTTCACTTATATCTGTTATGGCAATTTTACCCTTACTAGATTCTAATGTAGATTTAAACAATTTTCCATCTTTAAAATGACCAGTAACTTCTTTTCCATCCATTCTAGTTACAACTTTTTTTATTACATCGCCATCTTTTTCAAATTTTACAACTGCATTCTTAAAAGTTTGTCCTTCTGGCAAACATTTTGATAATTTAGGATTTGCTTGAAAAAATTGACAAGCTGACTGCACATTCATAAATTTACCTCCATAGTTTTAATGATAAAAACGGATGTAAAAAATATAATTGCTAAAACATAATACAATGTTAACAAAATTTAACTTTTTATTTTACCTCGTGCTGAAAAGCCCACGCAGAATGATTGTGAATACTTTCAAAAGCTTCACATTCAACATCAAATTCATTGATAATTTGATGATTGCGAAGTTTTACTACAACATCACGTAAAACATCTTCCACAAATTTCGGATTATCCCAAGCTTTTTCCGTTACATATTTTTCATCTTCACGTTTCAATAACGGATAGACCGGACAAGAAGCGCAAGATTCAATCAAGTCTACCAAATCTTCTATCCAAACCTGTTCTCTCTCATCATAAGATACTTTTACTTTTATGAACGCTCTTTGGTTATGCGCACCATTATCAGAAATTTCTTTCGAACACGGGCAAAGCGTTGTCACAGGAACTTCTACCCCGAGAATGAATTTATATTCATCATTTTCAATTCGACCCTCAAATGAACAATGGTAGCTCATTGGCGCAACCATCCCCTTTACCGGAGATTTTTTATCTATAAAATATGGAAACTTAAATTCCAATTCTCCACTTTGAGCATCCAAATTGTGAATAATTTTTTCCAAACAGCCTTTTATATCTACTCCTAAGAGATTTTTATGTTGCCATTCCGTCAAAACTTCAACAAATCTTGACATGTGCGTACCTTTATAATCCCGAGGAAGCGAAACACTAACCTTCGCTTTTGCACAAACAACCTGGTTTGAGCTGTTTTTTCTTTGAATAATCAATGGGAGCTCAAGATGCTTGATGCCAACTTTTTGAATATCCACATTTCTATTATCTTTTAAATTTTGAATGTCTTTCATAAATACCTGTTTACATTTCTTAATAAAACTACCCTAAATTAGCAAATTTTTAATTCACTTATACTTTATATAAATATAAAGCTCTCTCTTCTTATTTAAACGGATAGGCCTTGAAAAGATTTTAATCAAGGTCTTTTTTTTTGCTTATTTTTGGTCTTGAGCCGTTGCCTTATCTAAAAGAGCTCGAATTCTTAAATATCTTTCTAATTCAATTCTGAACTTTTTCAAATTGTGATAATAACTATTAGACAGCAATACTCTATTATCATATTTTGGATCAAGTATGTAAACTGTTGGAAAACCTGCAATTCCAACATCTTCAGCCAATGCTTTTGTTTTTGCATCGGTTTCTACGTTAACCATTACAAAATTGTATTTGTTTCTGTAAATTGTGCTCAAAATTTTAAACTTCGGCATGAATTTCAAGCAATAACCACACCAGTCAACATAAAACACTGCAAGCATCGGTTTGTCTGACTGCAACGCTTCATCATAAGAAATTCCAATATTATATTCTGACGGATGTTTAGGCGCATTCATTGTTGTAACAGCAACCCCAACCACTGAAGATGCAATTAATGCAACCAATATCCCTAATGTTATAAAAATTTTCTTCTTCATATATCCCTCCATGCTTAATTATATTACAAACAAACGGGGATTTACTAATTTATATTATTTAATAAAACTTTACACATGACTTGAATTTTTATATACCATAGTATATACTAAGTATATATAATAAATTATATACATTCCCTTTGTCTTAATGATATCTTGTGTTACTAAAGTAAAAGAAGGAGTTTAAATAGGTATGAGTAAAAATTCACCTATCAAAATGAGAACCGTCACAAAATCTTCCAACCCAGCTAAAAATGAAATCGTAGACGGTTCAAATGACAGTGTTTTAACAAATTACATTAGAGAGATTTCTGATTACCGTTCACTGACTCAAGCTGAAGAAAAATTTTTAGCTAAAAAAGCAAAAGAAGGCGATACAGAAGCGAAAAAACAACTTATAAAAGCAAACCTTAAACTTGTAATCACAATTGCAAAAAAAGCAATCCATATGTCAAATTTACCAATGACAGATCTTATACAAGAAGGCAATATGGGATTAATGGTTGCAGCTGACAAATTCAACTATAAATTAGGTTACAAGTTCGCAACTTATGCAAGCTGGTGGATTAAGCAATCAATGTTTAAGGCAATTTCTGAACAATCACACTGCATGAAAATTCCTGTTTATATTCAAGAAACTCTATCTCGTTTTTCAAAAATCAAACGAGAAATGGAACGAGAAACTAATGGACAAGTAAAAACAGAAGATGTTGCAAAAAGGATGAATATGTCTGCTGACAAAATTGACACTTTCTTAAACGCTTATTCAAAAACAATTTCAATCGAAAGCGGACTTGAAAATAATGATGGAAAAGAAATGAATATTGCAGATATTATTGAGGATAAAAAAGCATCTGCAACTCAAGAAGTTGAGTTTGAAGATTTGAAATCAGATATTTTGAATGTAATTTCAACTCTAAAAGAACGTGAACAAGAAGTTGTAAAAATGCGTTATGGCTTGGAAGATAACACCAAAAAGACACTTGAAGAAATCGGCAATATTTATGGTGTAACCAAAGAATGTATTCGCCAAACAGAATTGAGAGCATTGAAAAAAATGAGATTCTCCGTGTTAGGTCAGCAGGTTCTAACTGCTTATGTAGACTAAGAAGGTAAATTATTTGTTTGTGTTTATTTATTAAATAGGTTTAAAAAAAGGTCATTATAAAATGACCTTTTTGTTTTTAGAAATAATATTTTTAGTTACTAACTACTCCACGCATTCATATATCAAAACTCGAGCTACTGCAACCATTGTCCAAAACACAAACTGAATTTGCGGTCTGAAAAATACTGTATCAACCAGCCCATGAATACATACGGCGCAAATAGATATCAATGCAGTTGCTGTAAAAATAACAGATTTTGTGTCAGCCGACTTCAAGATAAATTTAACAGCATTTTTAATTAAAGTTACTAAAAATCCAATAAAGGCAATTAGAGCAAAAACTCCACTTTCTACAGCTATTTCTAGGAAAATATTATACGCACTCAACGCATCAAATCCTGTTTTCATATAAAGTCCGTAAATTTCTCTGAAATTTTGGTTGCCAACACCAATTCCTAATAACCAATTATCTTTAAACATTTCTATTGATGAATGATAAACATTAAATCTGAATGAATTTGAAGAATCTTGACGCATAGCAAATATAGACAGAACTCTTGCTCTTAACGATGATACAAGCAATATAGCCGTCGTTGCAAATGCGACAACACCACCGACAATTGATAGGTATATAGCTTTGTAATTTTGCCATAAATATTTTGCACTAACAATAAACATTCCGCAAAATATAACCATCATGCCAATATAAGAACCTCTGCAACCTGTCAAGAATAATGTTAATGTTGAGAATAATGCGAGTAAAAGTCCACCAATAGCAAATTTATACTTTTTATCTGCTAAGAAATATGCACCTAAGCCATACAAAGCAGGAATTCCGGCAACGAAATACCCACCCAATAGGTTAGGATTATAAGGTTTTAATGTTCCGTAAACTCTTGTCATAACCTCTTCCGGATTAAGTTCAGAAACATCTTGCCAACCAGAAATTTCCTCAACATGAGAAAAGTTCTGCAAAAAGCCTGTTACTGCCTCAAAACTAACGCAAAGGCCTATTGCTCCCAACAAATATGGAATTTTATGTTTATTATTTTTCAAATACTGAACTAATGAAAAATAAAAAGTCATATACGTAAAGGTTTTAAAAAAACCCTTCAAACTCAAATGAAAAAGTGTTGATCCGGCTAAACTAACTATAACAAGCATAAAGTAAGCCAACAGCCATAATTCAAAACTCTTGCAATCTAAATTTTCATTAGGTTTGGTTAACACTTTTACAACTGTCAAAAACACTGTTATCAGAGCAATAAATCCAATTACATCCGACGACATCACTGTCGATGTCAAAAAGACTAACAGGATTGACGCGAATATAAGTTTATCAATATTTTGCAAAAATAAACTATTTTTATATAAATATTCTGTTTTTTGTTGAGTAAATTTTAATATTTTATTGAACATCATCATCTGTATTTATTGAATTATGAAATTTGTCATCATTTGTTTCAGGCATAACTTTTAAGTCAGAAACAGTACCGTTAAATTTGTAATCTTTTCCTTCAAGAGTAATAGGTAAACCCATTTTAATCTTGTTACCGCCAACAACTGCACCATCTTTAGTAATTTTGGCAGTATCTTTAAGAGTAACAGTTATATCATACATATTAGCTTGAGAGACATCTTCAACAACCATAACTTTTTTACTGTTCAAAATTGGTAACACAATTTTCTTTCTATCTGCTTTAACATCAACGATATCTAAGTCTGTATAAGGAACATTTCTAATACTTATAAATGTTTTGTCATTAGCTCTCATAGGATTTTCATTTCCTGTCAAAGTAACACCTCTTACAAAAACTTGAAACGTAATTTTTGAAGTCGCTTCAATTTGCTTTGATGCTGTTTGTCTAAAATTTTTGTATGTAAAAAAACCGACAATTAAAGCTAAAATTACGCCTGCAACAATAATTAAATCTACAGGTTTAAATTTTTTAAATATTTCTGTTAATTTTTCCATAAAAGTTCTCTCCATAGTTTCCGAAATCAAGAATAACTACAGTTCGTTAACTGCATTCAAAATTTCATCAATTGTAGTAGTTGCGCAGCCAAATTGTTTTACAACAATACTAGCTGCAATATTTCCGATAATAGCCGCATAAGATGGATCTGCGCCTGTCGCTAATGCAAGCGTATAAACTGCAGTAACCGTATCTCCTGCACCTGTTACATCAAAAACTTCTGACTTGTTAAATACCGGTATTTTTGTATAATTACCATGCATTCTTGTCACGAACATACCGTCAGCTCCGCATGTAATCAAGATAGATTTTGCATTTGTAGCACCAAGCAACTTATCACCTGCGCGTTTTAAATCTTCCTCGTTTTCAATATCAAACCCGACAGATTTTTGGGTATCCGGAAGGTTCGGAGTCATTGACGTAACATTCTTATATATTTCTAAATCTTTTTGAGCATCAACAACTATGACCTTATTATATTGATTTGCAAGTCTTATAGTTTCTTGAATAATTTTAGGTGTTAATGTTCCTATATGATAGTTTGAAAGAATAATTGCGTCATGTTCCGGAACTGCTCTTTCAATCTGCTTCAAAACTTCTTCTTCAATTTCTGGACTTAGAAGAGCATTCGTCTGCCTGTCAATCCTAACAATTTGTTGGGTTATTGATGTTGTAATTGAACCTGAAATTCTTGTCTTTGTTGTAGTTTTTCTGGATGGATCTACAACCAAAAGGCCACAATTTACATTTGCGTCTTCAAAAGTTTCTCTCAATTGATTTGCTTGAAAATCATCTCCACAAACACCTATAACGCTGACTTTCCCATCATTTAAAGTTGAAACGTTATGAGCAGCATTTGACGCAGCACCTAAAATCAATTTTGTATTTGAGTGACGCAATATCAATACAGGAGCTTCCCTTGAAATTCTTTCAGCATCTCCGTATATCATTTCATCTATTGCCAAATCACCAATCACCAAAACTCTTGGTTCACTTAATTTTTTTATATACGAAACGAGTTGTTCTTTATTTATATACATAAGATTATCCTCAGGTTGTATATTAACACAAATATAATATTTATCAAAATCGAAAAAATTTTTACTTGTTCTGTAAATATTTTTGAATTATAATAGCAAAAAAAATTTTTAGGATACTTATAATAGTATTGAAAGGTGAAAAAATATGATTACAGCAATTAACAGGAATAATTATAGCAATGTTCGATATTTCGGGCTTATACAACAAAACAAATCAAACAGCATACAACATTCAAATAAGATGATGGCAGACAGCGTTTCATTTACTGGTGGCACTAAAACCATGGTGAAACTATCAGAACGAACTTCTGAAATGGTTCAAAAATTTGCACAGCAATTAAAAGTAAATAAAATGTACAAAATTGACTCCCCAATAGAACACATCCAAATGGCTTCTGTGGCAAGCAAAACAAACCCTAATGCAAGACATCTTTACATTCAATATTCAGGATATTCTAAAGACAATACAGTAAAATATATTACGTTTTCCATTAATAATACTGGCGAAGTTTACGAAAATAGCACAACAAAAATAAAAAGCCCAAAAGACATACAGCTTTATGAATCTATTTTACCAAAATTAATAAACAAAGCTTCTAAAGAATTTAGAATTAGCCTAAAATAACTATTTTAAATCTAAATATGCCTTGAAGTCGGGTGCAAAATCATTTCTGCAAGTTTTTCTGCGCCGTCAAAATTTCTTGTTTTCATAATTTCTGCCGACAATTCTCGATTATAATCTATAAATCTGTGTTCTATAGAAAAACTCCCGTTTTCAAAATCTGCGATACAATAACAGGATTTTGCATCTTTAGTCATTGGACGCCCAACGCTACCGACATTTACAACCGTTTGCTTTGTATTTGTTTGATATCCAGCAGGAACATGTGTATGCCCGCAAAAAATCAAGTCAGCATCAACATTTTTTATCATTTCTTCAATCTGTTCTAATGGCATACCAGGCAAAATGTCCTCGTTATTACGTCTTGGAGAACCATGAACAAGCAAAACTTTTACCCCATCAACATTTAATTCTTTTTGAGGCGAAAGATTTTTAAGAAAATTCTTCGCGTCATCACTTAAAAACAAAACATCATCTGCAAGAGCATGCCCCATTACAGGAAATGCTTTTTCTGTATTTTTAAGGATTTCTGGTGTAAAATCTGCAATCATTTTATCGGTATTTCCTTGAATAACTGTCCAATTACTTTGAGATTTAACAAAATTGATAACCTTTGTCGGTTCCGGTCCAGCCATTGCCAAATCACCTAAACAGAATACTTTTTCACAATTATTTTCTTTAATATCTGCCATAACACTTTCAAGTGCCTGCATATTACCGTGAATATCTGATAAAATTGCAACTTTCATGATTACTCTCCTTTTTGTGATACAATTATAATATGATAAAAAGAAGAAAAACAAAACAAATTTCAATCGGAAATGTGAAAATTGGCGGAGATGCTCAAATCAGCGTCCAATCAATGTGTAACACTGACACTAGAGATGTAAAAGCAACTCTAAATCAAATTCATGAACTAGCTTCAAAAGGCTGCGAACTTGTTCGTCTTGCGGTTCTTAATGCAGAAGCCGGAGATGCAATAAAGGATATTGTAAAAAAATCTCCTGTTCCATTAATTGCAGATATTCATTTTGATTACAAATTAGCTATAAAATGTATTAACAATGGGATTAATGCTCTTAGACTAAACCCAGGGAACATAGGCAAAAGAGAGAATGTTGAAAAAGTAGTAACTCTTGCAAAACAGCAACAAATACCTATTAGAATTGGTGTTAATGCAGGATCGCTTGAAAAAGATTTGCTGGACAAAAATATCCCATTATCTGAAAAAATGGTTCTTAGCGCATTAGGACACATAAAAATTCTTGAAGACCTTGACTTTGATTTAATCAAAGTTTCTTTAAAATCATCAGATGTCCTGACAACAATTGAAGCTTACCGTTCAATTGCAGAAAAAATCCCGTATCCGCTTCACCTTGGAGTGACAGAGGCGGGTACTCTACGTGGAGGTTTAATCAAATCATCCGTTGGTTTAGGTACGCTTCTTGCAGAAGGCATCGGCGACACAATCAGAGTTTCTTTAACCGAGAACCCAACAGAAGAGGTTTCAGCGGGTTTTGATATTCTAAAAAGTTTAGGACTTAGAGAACGCGGAGTAAACTTTGTTTCTTGTCCAACTTGCGGAAGAACTCAAATTGATTTAATCGGACTTGCTAAAAAAGTTGAAGAAAGGTTTAAAGATCTTGACAAACCAATAACAATTGCAACAATGGGCTGTGCAGTAAACGGTCCCGGAGAAGCTCGCCATGCTGATTTTGGAATTGCCGGCGGTGTAAACGAAGGCATAATTTTTAAAAAAGGCGAAATTATTGCTAAAGTACCAGAAAACAAACTTCTTGAAAAATTAGAAGAAATTATAACAAAATCATACAAATAATATATGGAACATTTTTTGTAAAGAAATTATAATGTACTTGTAACTATTGAAAAAAGTATTATTATAATTAATACAGAATAAAATTGAGGTGTAAATGAAAAATTGTTTTTTAATTCTAGGATTAACAGCACTATTTGCGGTAATGCCTGCTTATGCAGAATTAACAACTGCTGATACGGTTAATGAAGATTATTTAAAAAACCATGGATATTCTCCTGCATTTATTAATGCGACAAGTAAATCTATTTCGCAAGCCAATGGCGAATATACACCGGATTATTTTGAACGAGATATTTACAAAAAGCCGATTGTTAGAGGTGTTAGAAGATTTTTCATGTATCTAGATCCTTCTTATGACGATCAATCATTTATGAATAATCACAAAATTCACACAACTCCAAACATCGGAGATTTGTAATCTTAAATAAATTTAAACAAAAAATCGACAAATCTTTATGAGAATTGTCGATTTTTTGTTTAACAAATATAAAAAACTTTGCTCAATAAAATTTATGAGTTATTATAATAAAAGAAAATTTCAGACACTCCGGGAGTAAAAAAGAGAGAAAAATGAATTTAAAAAAAATAATATTAATGCTGGCAGTTACATTTGTTGTAACATCTGCCTGTCAAGCTGAAGATGCCGCCCCGATTTTAACAGCGAGGAAACGTCCTGAACCAGTTCAAAAGCAACTATTAGTAGATGATAATGAACAAACGAATCTGGATAATTCAGAACTTGTAATACCGGAAGAAGTTATTGCTCCGGTTTTTAAACCATATCAACCTGCTAAAGGGGAAGTTGTTTTTAGCTACACAAAAAGTTGGATTAACGCCATAGACCCCACTGCTTCAACCAATAGAGCCGGTAGTTACCTACCTGGAGCAAGGGGAGCAAATCAACTCGTAATTTATACACCTAACTACGGAATCAGAACAAACACTAACGAATTCGGTGCAGAAGCAGTTGTTGAAGATAATACGGTTACAGAACTTTCTGGTGCTGACTCTTATATTCCGGCAAACGGAATTGTTATAAGCGGTCACGGCAAAGCCAAAAACTGGATGAATTCAAGCATAAAAGTTGGAACAAAAATATATATCGACAGAGATGCTAATCTTGTTTACACATACACAACTTCTGAAAGCTATATTTTTGAATCAGAAAAGAAAATTACAGAAGCAGAGCAAATGCTTCAATATTACAGAACAATCAGTCCAGATTACAATTGGAAGGTGCCTTACAGCTACATAAATGACGCAAGAGATTATGTACGCAAAGCCAGAAAAACCCCTGATGAGGTTCAAAAATATTCTCAACTGTTAATTGATTTTCCTCGAAGAACAAGAGAATTGGTTCCCATTTCAAACGAAAAGCGTATTACCTTACAAAGCGAATGAGCTAAAAGGAATTTGGATTAGACCAACTGAAAAATCTGAACAAGAAATTATTTCAACATTGAATAGGTTAAAACAAGCTGGCATTGATAACATTTTCTTAGAAACGTATTATCACGGCAAAACAATTTTTCCGAGCCAAACAATGACTGCTTACGGTTTTACTCCACAATATGAGCAATTCCAAGGTTTTGACCCTCTTGCAATTTGGATTAGAGAAGCTCATAAAAGAAACATTAAAGTTCACACTTGGTTTGAAACTTTCTACGCCGGAGTACAAAACCCTAAAGACAACCCTCAAAGCATTTTAGCAATGAATCCATCTTGGGGAAACAAGCTAAAAAAAGACATAAATTCTGTTGAACCATCAAAATCAACATCCGAACATAACGGTTACTTTTTAGATCCGGCAAATCCATATGTACAAGACTTTTTAGTAAAACTTGTATCTGAAATAATAACAACATACAAACCTGACGGAATAAATGTTGATTACATCAGATATCCAAATAGTGTTTCTTCCAACGACACAAATAGCTGGGGATACACTGATTATGCAAGAAACGAATTCCAATCTATATATGGAGTTGATCCGGCAACTATTACCAAAAGCGATCCATTATGGCAAGATTGGTGCAATTATAGAAGAGCAAAAGTCACTGATATGATTAAGAAATTCGGATGTTTGGGCAGACAAACTCACACCTACATCAGTGCAGTTATTTTTCCTGATAGACAAGCAGCACTTGAAGCTAAACAGCAGGATTGGAAAACCTGGTCAACAAGAGATTACTTAGATGGATTTACACCATTATTTTTAACTTGCGACTCAAAAACTGCAAACAAAATGATGATGGATGTAATTAATGCAAAAGCTGCAAAAACAGATTTTTATGCAGGCTTGTTCGTAACATTTATGGGTGGTTCTGATGAAGACTTAATTAGACAAATCCATGAAGCAAGAAAAGTAAATGCAAAAGGCGTAATTCTCTTTGACTATGCTCATTTAAATAACAAATACATAAATACATTATCTACAAGTGTATTTGCTCCACATTCACCAATAAAACCTCAGCAAATCATTGCACAACCTAAATTTCAGCCATCGCAAAAACGGAAAGGCTGGTGGGTATTCACCAAAGAATAAAAAACTTTTTTCATAAATTAACTTCTTTTTCCCGCAAGCAATTGCGGGATTTTTTTATACTAAATAAAAATTAACTTAAAACAATTATATTACCATTTTTTAGTTGATGCGTAACAGCTAATATTGTATTTATATCGGTATCAACAAATTTAAGAGCAGTTGTATCTGTAATTTGTTTAAGTCCTCCTTCATAATGAATAGGAATCATTGCAAACACATTTTCAGATAAATTTTGCTTCTTCAAAGCCTTTAAAATTCCAGATTTTTCTCCTTCAAAAAGTTCTTCAAATTTCGATTTAGGAATACAACAAATTAAGCCATCTTCATTCATTTTTCCTGCTTCCGTCCATTCTTTGCGAACCTTTTTTAAGTATTCCAAACCAAATTCTTTAGGTTTGTCAATCATAGATTTTACTGTTTTTTCAAATTTTTTATCTACAAAATGATAATGAATTAATGTTCCAGCTGTAATAATCCCGACTAAACCAGCAATAACTAATGCTGTCTGCTGTAAAGGGCTAAGCTCTTTTTTATGTTTTGCTTTTGGTTTAGCTTCTGAAGGATTTTCAGTAAACGAAAAATTAGTCATATCTTGCTTACCTACAGGCTTTACCGAACCAAACGCAGGTCTAGAAAAATTTACATTTATCGGAGATATTGCTGAAACCATACTACACCACCAGTCTTTATCTACTCTTAATTAAAACTCAAAAATTTTATTAATTGCTATTTTTATGGAACAATTTACATATCTTTATACAATTTCGTTTGCATAGTATTTTATTATAAAATTAAATCAATGATTAAAGATGTCTTGAACACAGCAATGCAGAATAAAAACGCCGTAATGTTTATTACTGCAGTGATTTTTATGTTCGGAATACTTTCTTATTTCAACGACAATGGTATTTTGTGCGCCGGAATAATTTCAATTTTAGCATTAATTGCAATTATAAAAAATTATATTCCTCTGAAATATATTTTGTTCTGGATTTTTATATTTTATTTCGGATTTTTCAACAGCTATTTCAAAATAAAAGCAACTGATAATTTAGTCACTTACGCCCCTCAAAAAGCGTCTATTCAAGGACAAGTAGTGAGTATTCCAAACAGCTCTTCAATAAACAAAACAAAATTTTTCTTTAATGTTGAACAGATTAATGGGGCTAAAACAACCGGAAAAACCTTTGTCACATACACTGGAAGCAATATCAAACAATTTAAAATTGGAAATAAATATGAACTTTCTGGAAAAATTCAAACTCCATTTAGAGCCAGCAATCCGTCACAATTTGATTATGGCAAATATTTAAGAAATTTTGATACTTTTACAGTTTTCTACAGCGAGAATGCAAAAAGCCTAAACAATAATCTTTCTCCAAAATGGCAAATTCTCCAAGTACTAAACAATGTCCGAGATAATATTATCACAACACATTCTAAATACATAAAATCACCAAACCTAGAAATTCTTGGCGGTATTGTTTTTGGAGATGATGCAGTTACTCCACCGGATTATATAAAAACATCTTTTGTAAACTCTGGTTTACTTCATATTTTAGCAGCTTCTGGGATGAACGTTGCGTTTATATACGGATTTTGGGTGTTTTTTATGCGACGCCTCAGAGTTCCTTTCAAATTTATGGTAACTTCCGGTATCGGTCTTATTATTATTTATACTCTTATGACGGGGCTCGGAGCTTCTGTAATCCGTGCAGCCTTAATGCTTATACTTATCCTTCTCGGCAAACTCATTGACAGAGATGCGCACACTGTAGCTCTTTTGGCATTCGTCGCAACTGTAATGTTAATTTATAACCCTGCATTTATAAACAACGTAGGTTTTCAACTTTCTTTTATCGTAACTTTCGGGCTATTGACAACGGCAAACGTCATCTTTGAACGATTTCAAAACACAAAAATTCCACAATGGCTGATTGGAGCATTTTTAATCCCAATTGTTGCTCAAATTTGGGTTGCTCCAATACAAATGTTTTATTTCAACACTTTTAGTTCTTATTCAATATTTGCCAACGTTTGTAGTATGCCGTTTTTAAGTGTTGTAAGTTTTGGCGGTTTTGTAAGTTCAATTCTTGCCTGCCTTTCACCATACACAAACAAAATATGTTTTGTATTGGATTTTATCTTAAACTACTTTTTGCACGCAATCATTTTTATTTCAAACTTTTTCGCTCATCTTAAAGGTTCACTTCTTACAACCACTCATCCTAGTATCTTCCAAATAGTAATATACTATGCAATTATTTTATTTTTTACTCTTTCTATAAAAACAGGTTTTAACAAAAAAATTTTTTTAATTTGCTCTTTTCTAATGTTTGGACTTGTTTTAAGCCTTATTGATATTCAGCCAAAAGACTTACAAATAATAACTTTTGACGTACAAAACGCCGATTGTTTTCTCATAAAAACTCCTGAAAACAAATATTTTATAATTGATACCGGCAGAGCCGGCTACAATGGAAGTAAGGCTCAAGCAAATTCTATCATTATAAAATACCTAAAAGATAGAGGAATAAAGAATATAGAAGGCTTAATTATCACCCATTTTGACAATGATCACTCTGGTGGTGCTGTTGATATTATGAAAAACTTACACATAAAACAGGTTTATATAAACTCGTTTACAGACAAAACAATTACTTCTGCAAATATTTATAAAACAATTAAAGAATTAAAAATCTCTGCAAAACTACCAATTAATAACTCTGAAATATATAACGAAAACAATCTTCACCTAAAAACATTTTTTGCAAATTCAGAAGAGGACAACGAAAGATCAATTATAATACTTTTAAGTTATGGTAATTTTGATATGTTGTTTACTGGAGATGCAGGTGTGAAAGCTTTTACTAAGCTTAAAAAAAATATTCCACATAATATTGAAGTATTGAAAGTTGGACACCACGGAGGACCACACGTTGTAAATTCCAATATGTTGAATCACTTAGGCACAAAAGTTTCTATCATTTCAACAGGACCAAATGCATTCGGACATCCAAATAAAGGTACGCTTGATATATTGAGAAATACAACAATTTATAGAACAGATTTAAACAATTCAATAAAAATAATATCAGACGGAATGACCTACAAAATATTCACTTTCGACAGGCATAAAAAACGATACGAAAAGTCAAAAGAATTAAATAGTATTTAATTAGTTAATAAGAATTGTAGGTTGGGATTTCTACCCCAACAACTGATTATTATTAATAAACATTAATAGATTCTGAATAAGACGAAAATCTTCGCTAGACGCTAGATTTCCTGTCTTTTCAGAATGACATCTATAGTAGCAAAATTACGTCATTCTGAAAGCTTAACGGAACCCTCTACGACAACATTCATTTCTACATCATATTTTAGTGATGAGCATTAATTTTTTTGGCTATTCAGAATCTATCAATGCGGATTGAAGTATCTTTGACAGAATAACAATTCCGACCTACCGAAACAACTGCGGGGCATACCTATTGTTTCATATTATCCATAACATCTACCAATATAACTCTGCAATTTTATCGAGTTTTTCAATAAATAACTTAATATTTTGTACATTTTCGGTCAGTTTGTTTTATAATCACTTGTATGTAGGGATAGACTAAACAGGGAAAGAGGTTTTATATGGCATTGAGATATGATGCAGGTGAAGTTATAACCGCAATGGTTACGCCGTTTAATGCAAAAAGAGAAATTGATTATAACAAAGCCGAAGAGCTTACTAAATATTTAGTTAATCATGGCAGTGATGCCGTATTAGTTGCCGGAACTACTGGCGAAGGTCCTACACTTTCTCATGAAGAAGAATTTGAGCTATTGAGCACTGTAAAAAGAGCAAGTGCAAATAAAGCAAAAGTAATTATGAATGCGGGTTCAAATTCTACTGAAACAGCTGTTCACTCTGCGAAATGGGCTCAAAAAGAAGGCGTTGATGCAATTCTTTCAGTTGTTCCATATTACAACAAGCCATCTCAAAACGGAATGATTGAGCATTTTTCTGCTATTGCAGAAAGCGTTGACTTGCCAATTATCTTATATAATATTCCTAGTCGTACCGGTGTAAATATGTTACCTGAAACCGTTGCAACATTGGCAGAAAAATATTCAAATATCGTTGCTATTAAACAAAGTTGCGGTAATATGGATATGATTACAGAGATGAAATTATGCTGTCCGGAAGATTTTTCAATATATTCAGGCGACGACAGTTTAACTCTTCCAATGATGTCTTTAGGTGTAAGGGGAGTAATTTCAGTGGCTTCTCATATCTTTGGTAAAGAAGTTAAATCAATGATTAGAAATTATAAATCAGGAGAATTTTTAGCTGCATTGAATATGCATAAAAAATTATATCCTGCTTTTAGAAAACTATTTATGGCTCCAAATCCGGTTCCCGTAAAAGCAGCACTTGCTCACAAAGGAATTATCGAAGACTATGTAAGACGTCCACTGGTTGAACTTACACAAATCGAGAAAAAAGACTTATTTATGGTTCTTGATGAAATTAGAATTAGCCAAGAAGAACTATAAATAATTTTTCATATTTATACTAAATATAGAAATAAAATAAAAACAGATATATAAGAAAAGGACAAAAAAGATGAAAAACAAAATTTTGATGTTTTGGTTTATCGTAGCGATAGTAATTGTATCATCAATTCTTATCCTTGTTAAACCAACAAAATTAGGGCTTGATTTGGTTGGAGGTTCAAGACTTGTACTTGAAGCTGAAACAACTGATTCCATAGCTAAAATCACGCCTGAAGTCATGAACAGACTTCAATTCGCAATTGAGCAGCGTGTAAACAAACTTGGGGTTGCTGAAACAGTTGTTCAACAGGTTGGTGAAAAAAGATTGTTAATCGAAATTCCGAACGTAACTGACTTAAAAGAAGCAAAAGCTTTTATCGGTGAAACTGCTCAATTGGAATTCAAAAAAGAAGGTAAAGCCGCTGACGGCTCACCTATTTGGGTTTCAACCGGTTTAACAGGGCAAGACTTGGCGAAATCAACTCTTAGCACTGATGCGTCAGGACAATGGGTCGTTTCTTTGGAATTCAACGCTGCCGGAGCTAAAAAGTTTGCGGATTTGACAAAATCTCTTGTTGGACAGCAAATGGCTATCTTCTTTGATGGAGAGCTTCAATCTGCTCCTCGTGTAAACGAAGCTATTTATGGCGGTAAAGCTCAAATTTCAGGTGGTGACAGCGGATTTGCTTATGATGAAGCTGAAAGAATGGTAAACTTGCTTAATGCAGGTGCTTTGCCTGTTCCGGCAAAAATTGTTGAAGAAAACACAGTTGGGCCAACTCTTGGTGCTGATAGTGTTGCAAAATCTAAAAAAGCCGGCATAATCGGTCTTTCTGCTGTAATGTTATTTATGATTGCGTTCTATCACGTTCCTGGTTTGATCGCTGATATCGCATTGATTATTTATAGCTTAATTTTGTTTGCGTTGTTCAAAACAATCCCTGTAACGCTGACTCTTGCCGGTATTGCCGGTTTTATCTTGTCAATCGGTATGGCGGTAGATGCAAACATTCTTATCTTTGAAAGAACTAAGGAAGAATTGAGAGAAGGCAGAAACTTGTTTACTGCTATCAATTCAGGTTTTGACAGAGCATTCACAAGTATTTTCGATTCAAACATGACAACAATCATCACTTGTACAATTCTTTATTTGCTTGGTACAAGCGTTGTTAAAGGTTTTGCTTTGACTCTTGCAATTGGTGTTATCGTATCAATGTTTAGTGCAATTACAGTTACTAAAAACTTCATGCACTTGATATTCGGTACAGGGGAACTTAAACACCCTGCACTATTCGGTTTGAGGAAAGACGAAATCGGACAAAGTTATGAAGCGTCTGAAACAAAACGTGAAAAAGCACGTTTCGGTATTTTGGACTAATGAATTGAGAAATTAGAAAGGTAAAAACAATGATAAATACAGGTAAAAAACACTTGGTTCATGTTGTAAAATATAGATGGTGGTGGATGCTTCTAACGACAATCCTTCTAGTTCCAGGGATTATCGCAATGATTTATTCATCAGTAACTTATGCAAATCATGCACCTTTGAAAGTTGGTATTGACTATACTGGTGGTACGATTTTGCAATACGGACTTGAACAAAAATTAAATAACAGTGATGTTACAAAAACAAGAAATAAATTAGAAAAAGTTGGGATAGAAAATCCTTATATTCAGATTTTAAACGTAAATAATTCCCAACAAGAAAACACTAAATCAAACATTAATTCAATAATTTCAATTAGAACGAAATTTATCGACAAAGATTCAAATACAACAGAAGTTATCACTGAGCAATTAAAAAGTGAATACCAAAATCCAGAATTGATTTCTGTTAGTTCTGTTGGACCTACAATGGGTAAAGAGTTGTTTAAAAACTCTTTGATTGCCGTAACTTTGGCTTTCTTAGGAATTGTTGCTTACTTGTCATTCCGATTTAGATTTGACTATGCATTGGCAGCAATTCTAGGAGGATTCCACGGCGGTATTTTCGTAGTTGGTGTATTCTCAATTCTCGGACTTTTGTATAATGTTCAAATCGATGGATTGTTTATCACAGCGATTTTGACTGTAATTGGTTTTTCTGTTCACGATACAATCGTTGTATTTGACAGAATTCGTGAAAACTTGAGATACTACTCAAAGAAAATGTCATTCGGAGAAATCGTTGATGCTTCAGTAAACCAAACTTTAACAAGAAGTATCAATACATCATTGACTACATTGATTACTTTGTTGGCACTATACCTATGGGGTGGTGTTACAACAAAAGACTTCGTTCTTTGTATGATTTTAGGTATCGCAATCGGAACATACTCTAGTATCTTCTTCTGTAGTATGTTAGTTGACTTCTGGAATGATAAACAACAAAAACAAGTTAAGACTGTTGCTTAAAAATTAAAATATTTCAAATAACAAACGATCTCTTATTTAGAGATCGTTTGTTGTATTAAATTCAAAAATCTTTTCCATATCAAATTTTTGAATTTTCAAATTAATGCTTTCACAAAATTTTACCGCATTTATATTGTCAACGCTTACATTTAGTTTTAACTCGTGGGCCATAATCTATATTTATAATACCGCTTTAATTGCCTCTATCATGCCAGTCTCATCCGCAATGTTTTTACCGGCAATATCAAACGCTGTTCCGTGTCCCGGAGATGTTCTTATTATATCCAAACCTATTGTCATATTAACAGTTTTGTCCCCTGCAACTGTTTTTATTGGGATTAACCCTTGATCGTGATAATTTGCAATATAACAATCATATTTAACCGATGTTTGCTCTTCAAAATACTCTCTCGCTGCTTCCACAAACAAAGTATCAGCCGGAAGAGGTTTAGTTATATTTACACCTTTTTCTCGCAATTTATCAACTGCAGGTATTAAAATATCAATTTCTTCTTTACCTAAAATACCATCCTCACCTGCATGAGGATTAAAACCACATAAAGCAAATTTCGGGTTTTCTATATTAAAATGTTGCCTAAAAAATCCTCTTAAATTCAATATTTTTTCCACTACTAATTCTTTTGTCAAATTAATATTTTTCAAAGCTACATGACGTGTTAATAGTAAAACTTTAAAAGTGTTTGCGAGAAACAACATTTCCGCATGTTGGTTATCATGTGCAAGATATTTTTGCAAAATCTCCGTCTGACCGTTAAATTTGTGTCCTGCAAGATACAACGAATTTTTAGCAACAGGCGCTGTAACAATTGCTTTTGCCCCAATCTCACAAGCCTTTTTCACAGACTTGAAAGAAAACTCCCCACATTCTGCAGTAACTTTTCCGGTTTCAATTTCTGAATCAAACGGAATTTCAATAATTTCATAATCTTTATCTAACCTTCCGTAATAATTAAGAATCTTTTTATTAGAAATCAAGACAATATCCTGAACAGGCAAATCAAGTCTGTTCAAGGCTTTTATCGTAATTTCTGCACCAATACCATTTGGATCACCTGTTGTTATAGCAATCTTAGGCATCTTGTAAACCGCCGTGAGTTTCAAAGTATTTCAAAATATCAATCAAAGTATTAGCATTACCAAGATTTCCAGACTTAGTTACAATCCATTGAGCATTATGATCAAGCGTTAAGGCAATTGCGGGAGCAACTTCATCTATCAACTGAAGCTGATAAGCACCTATAGCACTACAACATTTATAAGAGGTTTCTCCACCAAGCGTAATCAAAATAACCTCTTTTGCCTCTACAACACGTCTTGTAAGCTCTGCTAAAAAATCGGTTATAACATTCGCAAGCTTTGCACGAGTTAATTCAGCATTCAAAGAATCATCTGAAAACCCATCAAAATCTTTAATAAGTTTTGATGTGTGAACAACAACTGCATTATCAAACCGAAAATTAGAAATAATCCTGTTTACAAGTTCATCTGTAACTCCATCCAAAACAGTTTTTAAGTCCAAACTAATTGTCAAAACATCTTCAAACTCATCACTGTTTTCAAGTTTTTCAATTTGGTTAGCCGTAATTTGCGTTGCACTACCTGAAACAATAAATTTCGGCAATCTTGGAAAAGTTTTTATAATATGTTCGCAATCCAAATCAGCAAACCAAAATTCACCAAGTGCCTGAGCAAATGCAGCCGTTCCCGCAGGTAAAATTTTATTATCAGATTTTTTGATAGCAAGCGCAATCTGTTCAACATCAACAGTAGAAACAGCATCAACAACAATCAATTTTTTACCATTTTTAATAAGATCATTTATCTTCTGCAAAATAGGGCCTGCCCCCTTCATTACAGTTTTAAGTTCCACGCTACCTATCAAATCTTGATATTCCGGTATAATCTGTGATTTCAATAACGTCGGAACATGGGATTCACAAATCGGAGAATGCGGATCTCGAGCCATCTCCGTCCTTTCAATTGGAATGCCTTTCAACAAATGATATCCACCTACAGTAGTTCTTATTTCTGCGGGAAACGCCGGTACAACAACAGAAGCATCATATTCAAGCGCTGCCATTATTCCCAAAACTTCTACAGCAATATTTCCACGCAAAGTCGAATCAATTTTTTTGTAGTAAAAATCAGGATTAAGCTTTTCTGCAAACATTTTAGTTGCTTTCAAAACCCTTTCATATGCGACTTCTGGTTCAACATTTCTTGATTCTGTAGAAATTGCCCAAGTTTGTGTTCCTTTGGCATTGACCGGTTCTATCTCATCAGACAATAAAATCTGCGTGTTAGCGCCTTTCAAATAAAACTGTAAAGCCGTATCATTCGCACCTGTAAGGTCATCGGCCAATATTCCAACAATATTAGAATTGATAATCATAACTAAATCTCTTGAATATCTCTCTTAGAACCAAGTAATCTTATGCTATTAGCCAAAATGTAAAAATTTTCTCTATCATTACCAGAAGCTTTATCAGTCCATTTGTTAACAGCTATTCTACCATCTACAACTACTTGCACTCCTTTTTTTACATATTCACCTGCAAATTCGGCAAGTTTGTCCCAAACATCAATATTAAACCAATCAGCAACTTCTGTTTTCGTCTTAGCATCCCATCTATTTACGGCAATTGAAAAGTTTGCTTTTACTTTTCCTGATTCAAAATATCGAATTTCGGCATCACGCCCTACTCTGCCAACTAGTACTGCTGAATTCATCTATAACCTCTTTCCATGTTAATTCAAAATCTTTCATGATTTTACAACAAACTAAACCTTACCTGCAAAGATTGTATTACTTTTTGTTAAGATTGTTGCATAAGTCGTTAAGACTATAAGACTATAAGACGATAAGTTCATTTCGTTTAAGTTTAAATATACCCTCTCGCATTTAAGAGAATGTTTTTTATGAAACGAACTTAACGACCTAACGTCTTATCGTCTTAACGACTCAATGTCTTTTATTATGTTCCAAACATTATCTTTGTGCTAAACTATTCTTGTAGTATGGGGGATCCGCCCCGAAATATCGTTCGTCATAATATGACAAGGTGGAGCAGTTGTTTGTATTGCACACTGAGCGGTATAAAAGGATAGAAAGAGAAAAAATGGAAAAGAATGAACAAACATTGAGTATTTTAAGACACTCAACATCTCACGTTATGGCACAAGCTGTTCAAAAGTTGTTTCCGTCTGCAAAGTTAGCAATCGGACCGGCTGTAGAGAACGGTTTTTATTACGATTTTGATTTAACCGACGGGCACGCTTTTACGCACGAAGATTTGGTTAAAATTGAAGAAGAAATGAAAAATATTGTTAAACAAAATCTTTCATTTGAAAAATATGTAATCCCTGACGTGGACAAACAAATCGCTGAATTTAAAGCAGAAGGTGAAATTTACAAAGCTGAACTTTTGGAAGAACACAGAAACGACAATCCGACTTTGTACTTAACAAAAGACAAAGACGGAAACGTTCTGTTCAACGACCTTTGTGCAGGTCCACACCTTCCAAATACATCATATATCAAAGCAAACGCATTTAAACTTCTTAAAGTTGCAGGTGCATATTGGAGAGGGAATGCAAAAAATAAAATGCTTCAAAGAATTTATGCAACAGCATTTTGGTCAAAAGAAGATTTGGCTGACTACTTGCATTTCATTGAAGAAGCAGAAAAACGTGATCACAGAAAACTTGGTGCAAAACTTGACTTGTTTTCAACAAGAGATGAATTGGGCGGCGGACTTGTTTTGTGGCACCCTAACTTAGCCGTAGTCAGAGAAGAAATCGAAAACTATTGGAGAACAGAACACAGAAAACGCGGTTATGTAATCGTTAACACTCCTCACATCGCAAAATCAAAATTGTGGGAAATTTCAGGTCACTACGATCACTACCGTGAAAATATGTTCTTTATCCAAAAAGATAGCGATCAAGAAAATGAAGATCAATTTATCTTGAAACCGATGAACTGTCCGTTCCACATCTTGATTTATCAAGCAAACAGACACTCTTACCGTTCATTACCGTTGAGAATGGCTGAATTGGGTACTGTATACAGAAAAGAAAAATCAGGTGCATTATCAGGTTTGACACGTGTTCAAGGTTTCACACAAGACGATGCACACATCTTCTGTACACCGGAACAATTAGTTGATGAAATCAACGAAATTATTGACTTTGTAGCTGATACAATGAAAATCTTCAACATGTCTTTTGAAGTCGAACTTTCAACAAGACCTGAAAGTTACGTAGGCGAAATCGAAAACTGGAACAGAGCTGAAGCCGGCTTGAAAGAAGCAATGGACAAACGTGGAATGAAATACGACATTAACGAAGGTGACGGTGCATTCTACGGTCCAAAAATCGACTTCAAAGTAAAAGATGCAATCGGCAGAACTTGGCAGTGTGCAACAATTCAACTTGACTTCAACTTGCCTGAAAGATTTGACATCAAATATCAAGACAAAGACGGTCAAATGAAAACTCCTGTAATGCTTCACCGTGTAATCTTCGGTTCAATGGAACGTTTCCACGGCATTTTGATTGAACACTATGCAGGCGCTTTTCCAACATGGCTTGCTCCAACACAGGTTGCAATCGTCCCAATCAGCAACGAAAAACACATTGATTACGCTGAAAAAGTATACAAACAAATGCGTAATGCGGGTATCAGAGTAACTCTTGACGACAGATCTGAAAGTATGAATTACAAAATCAGAGAAAGCTTACAAGACAAGAAAATACCTTACGTTTGTGTAATCGGTGACAAGGAAATTGAAGCAAATTCAGTTGCGGTTCGTGCTCGTGGAATTGGTCAAGTTGGCACCATGAAAATTGATGAGTTCATCGGAAAAGTTGAAGATGAAATTAAATCAAGGAGTGCTGAATCTTTTGCAAAAGCATTAGCGAAAAACGCATAAGACAATATTTCTTATAACAAAAAGACGGGCTAAAAAGCTCGTCTTTTTTATTGCTAAAATTTTTATTTTAATGCACTAAATAATAAAAGTAAATGAAGTAGTAAAGGAGCTAAAATGATTAATGATAAATCAACTATTGCCCCCCCCCCGAAAAGCTTTACGTTTTAAAAAATCTTAATTTTGATAGTTATTGCAAAAATAGAGGATTTACATTAGCCGAAATACTCATTACTCTCGGGATTATCGGAGTTGTAGCAAGTTTAACTATACCTGCACAAAAGCTCATCTAAAATATAGATGAGCTTTTATTGTTTTATATTTAGAAAAATCCTATTTTGCTTCTTCAGGCTTTTTGTCATCAGCTTTTACAAATTTGTCATTTGGATCAGCTTTTGGAGCTTCTTCCGCTTTTGGTGCTGATGGAACAAATGTATCTTGAGCCGGTGCTGCTGG
>ENA-ORPK01000946-ORPK01000946.1-human-gut-metagenome-genome-assembly--contig:-NODE-946-length-24959-cov-4.574366_pt1 | contig 24959 bp, 19 predicted proteins | sample MGYA00242139_ERZ509068 | MGnify/ENA primary metagenome ERZ509068 (study PRJEB26280, sample SAMEA2338687) | human gut metagenome | biome: human gut; feature: human-associated habitat; material: faeces... | reverse complement strand
TTGAAAGTTACATCTACAAAGGAGATGATAACTGTTATTATGAGAACAATGTAAACAATCCCGTTGAAATCCCGTTTGTTTTGCCTGAAAATTGGGCATTTTCTCGGCTTGCCGATATTGCTTGGTTGGAGGATGGCGTAAAAATCGACGGCGAGCAATTGCCTTATTTGGATGCTAAAACCATACGTGGCAAGCAAACGGCATCTATGTTATCTTGTGGAAAAGTAATTGAAAAAGGAATGCAAGTCATATTAGTGGACGGCGAAAACTCTGGGGAGGTATTTGAAGTTCCTTGCCGCGGATATATTGGTAGCACTTTTAAGGTCTTACAAGTTTCATCCGAAATTGAAAAATCATATGTGAAACTAATACTTGATTTCTATAAAAACCTATTCAAAGACAATAAAACAGGTTCGGCAATACCACATCTCAATAAAAAGATTTTTAAATCGCTTATTATAGGCATACCACCGATAGAAGAACAAAAGGCGATTGTAAATCGCGTAAAATCTGTAGCGTACATATTAAAAGACGGGGATTAAACCTCGTCTTTTAATAAAGCTAAAATTCTTTTTGTTTGTTGAATTACACGTTTTTGTTCTGCAATAGGTGGTAAAGGAATAATAAAATTCTCCAAATACTCGGATTTTACGTTGTTTATCGTATTGCCGTGAACAGACTCTCGTATGTGTTCTCGATAGTAGTCGGTTGAAAACAAGCATTTAAGATAACCAGTAAAATCTATGTTTATAGGACGAATAATTCTTAAAAATGCACCTATTTGTGTGTTTGGATAATCTTTTTCTACAAAGCCAGCTCGTCCTATTGCGATTTTACTACCGGTAGAAGCAACAATAATAATATCGCCATTTTTAATCTGCTTTTCTTCGTCAAAATATTTGTGAGACAGAAAAACATCATCTTGTTGTAATTGAATTGTTAGTTCTCCGATATTGCCACCGCGCAAAATTCTTATACCGTCATAGAAAATGTCTCTTTTGTCGTACGAAACACCACTTATAATTTTTATCAACTCTTTCAGTCTTATAAAGCACCAAGAATCTGGTATATCAAATGGTATTTCATCGGTAATATTTTTCGTTTCAGAGCCGATCTTCTCATAATAACAGTAAAGAACACATTAAACCCCTCGAAACCGAGGGGTTTTTCGTTACCAAGTTACGATTTTATCTACAATTTCTTGCTGTTCGCTTGCGGTTTTTCGCAAATAAATTCGTGTGGTTTCAATGCTTTCGTGCCCCATAAGGTCGGCAAGCAACGATATGTCGTTATACTTGTCAAGAAAATTCTTTGCAAAACGGTGTCTGAACGAGTGAGGATACACAACTTTCGGATTCAAGCCGTATTTGTTGGCGTAATTTTTAAGTTGTTGCGAAATCCCGCGCACGGTGATTCGTTCCCCGAAACGGTTCAAAAAAAGGTATCCGCTTGTAATACCTTTATCTTTGAGCCACGCTTCCGTTTCCGTTTTTAATGTCTTTGGTATGTAAAGCCGCCGCTGTTTTCCTCCTTTGGAATACAAATCAAAATAACCCTTGAAAACGTGTTCCACCTTGATTTGTATCAATTCACTTACGCGCGCGCCTGTTGCCGCAAGATAACGAACGACGAAATACCATTCCATATTTCCGTCTTTTTTTAGGCTGTTTTTCAAAAACTTATAATCGGCGTCACTGATAACATTCTCTAAAAAGTTCTTTTGTTGAATCTTCACCGCAGATAAGCGCAATTTGTCTTTTTTGAGAAATTCAAGGTACTTGTTTATCGCTTGAATACGCAGGTTGACCGTTTTCGGCTTGTAGGTTTCCATAAGATATCCCTTGAATGCCAAAAGGTTTTGCTTGGTGATTTCGCCCGACAGTTGATTGTACATACGCACAGTCAACAGGTAGGCAGAAATTGTGTTTTCGGACAGGTTTTCCCGTCGCAAATGCTTCTCGAAATCGTTTAACATTTTCGTTAAACCTCCTTAAAAATAGTGTACTTATATTTTACTATTTAAGGAGATACATTCTAAATTAAACGATGTCGGTTAAGTGTATTTCTGTTATTATGAGAAGATCGGAAAAAACTGTGTAGATATTACAGAAAATATATCTTTCGAGATACCGTCAACATGGGAGATTTGTAGGTTTGAATCCATTGTTGAAATGTATACCGGAAACAGCATCAACGAAAGCGATAAAACCCAAAAATACACGGGACTATCCGATGGCTATAATTACATTGCAACAAAAGATATATCGTTTAACCATAACGTGAACTATGAAAATGGGATAAAGATTCCATTTGATGAGCCAAAATTCAAAATTGCATATAAGGGAGATCCTTTGCTTTGCATTGAAGGTGGAAGTGCGGGCAAAAAAATCGCAATTTTAAGCGAAGATGTTTGCTTTGTCAATAAATTATGCGTTTTTCACTCGTCAGGAGTCAATAAAAAGTATTTATACTATTATTTACAGAGTCCGCAATTTTGTGAATTGTTCAAGAAAAATACTTCCGGGCTAATTGGTGGCGTAAGTATAAACACGCTAAAATCTTTGTATTTTATGCTGCCACCATTGTCCGAACAACTTAGAATTGTTTGCGCTGTTGAAAAAGTTTTTTCTTATATAGATGAAATAGAAAAGGGCCTTAATTAAGGCTCTTTTCCATTATCCAAAAGTGAGAATAAATACTCGATTTGATTTACAACTTTTAGTTGTTCGTTTAGAGGCGGAAGCCCTATTATTGTCCGACCGTATTCGGAAATCCAATATCGCTTATGTGTTTCGTGATCACACTCTACTGTTTGCATGATGTAATACGCATATTTTGTATCGATTAAAGACTTGTCGGCAGTAAGGATCTTCATCGCGGATGATTTTACCTTGAACGGAAAATCGACATATTTACTATCTGTTGTAAAGTCATCGAAAATGATTACGGGTAAATCGTTTTTTATTCCGGTAGTTTCATTTGTGTAGCCGATAATAAACGATTTCCCGGCCGTTAAAACTGGCGTTTTATACTCGTTTCTATAATCGGTAGATTCTACAATGTATTCCATTGGTTGCTCATAATTAAGCACTTTCTCAAGTCTTATATATGCCCATCCTTCAGGCAAATCAAACGGTAAAAAATCATTGACCAATAAGACTTTTCCATTATTGTTCTCATAATAACAGTTATCATCTCCTTTGTAGATGTAACTTTCAACGTATTTTTTGCCTAATTTCGTTTTGCGTTCGGCACGAATACGCTCTAACAATACACTCGCAGGTTCGTCGTTTTCATCCTGCGGAACAAGTTTTCCTTGTATCGCAAGTTCAAGAATTTTGGATTTTAATTCTTCGATGTCTGTTTGTAGTATTTTCTCATTTTCATCTATTATATCTGCCGTTAAAAAGCACTTATTAACTGCTGCCGTTATTCTCGTTTGTTCTTGAATCGGTGGCAAAGGAACTATCAAATTATGCAAGACATTAGACGACAAGCCTTGAATTCCAATTCCGTTACCGTTAATCTTACCAATTAACTTGTAGTAGTAAAAAGTGTAGTAATATAATTTAGTTTCGATTGGATAGTATGCCCGGAGTTTATGGATATGGTTTTGAATTCGCATATCATAGTCAAATGTCCATATTGCGGCTCTCCCAATATCGCCACCTTCACATACTAATAAATCGCCCTTACGTATGGTATATTTTTCTATTTCGCTTTCAGTAAAATACATTTCTTTGAGCGATTCTACCACAAAACTATTCCAGTAGAGATTGGATGTTGTAATATATGTAAGTTTTTTTCCGATGGTATTAGACGTTTTTAATGCTTTACCTGTATTATGAGAAAAAATTACACCTAATCGTACCCAGATCCATGTATCGGGCAACTCAAAAGGTATCTCGTCTTGTATGTTTTTTACGCTTCCGTCCGAATACTTCTCATAATAGCAATTATATGATAGAAAAATCGTCAAAAAACAAAGGTGAAGGCTGAGTTTTCTAACATAAATTGAGGGTGATTGAAAAAAGCGAGATACCATTTTATGTGAAAACTTTATGAATTTTTTCAAAAACACCCCAACAAACGGCTTAAAACTTTCCAATAATAGTGAGGGGGTATAAAAAATTTTTCTAAACACCCCCGCAAAGTGATTGAAACTTTCCAATAGTATTGAGGGTTAATAACTGAAACGTAAAAGTTTTTACCCTCTATTGTTCATATATAAGTTAGAGAATCTTTGTCGCAATGAAAAAAGTTTCGCGCAAACCATTTACTTTCGTGCCGGAAGTTTCCAATTATAGTAGAGGGATATTTTTCAGAAAAGTACGAAGTTCTTACTCTCTGTTGTCCGTATTTAGTCAGGGGCTCTTTGTCTTAATGAAAAAGTTTCCCGTAAACCATTTAAGTTTCGTACCGGAAGTGTCCAATAGTAGTAGAGGAATAATAAATTACCGCGAATTTCTTAAAACACCCCGCCAAAGGGTATGGTAAGTTTCCAATTATAGTAGGAGGATTTTTTGAAAAAGTTCAGTGAAATACCCCCGCAAACAGGCAAGCAAATGCCCATATATAGTGAACGGAAAAGGAGATAACAGATCATGAGTTACAAACAAGTGTACCCGCCTTAGCAGGCAGAAAACGGAAAGCAAAAGCCCAAAAAATAAATTGGAAAACGAGTACTTTTTACAAGCAGGATAAGGTTTTTGCAATCTATTTCAAAAACGATACGTTGCACAAGTCGGAAACCGACTTTTCTCAAAAAAGAGAAAATTATTATTCTAAAACCAAAATTTTGTACTCTTTATGCCTTTGTTCACAGAAAAGAGCTTGACTTCGATAAGCAAATACGGTAAAATAATATCGTCGTATAGATACGATTATATATTCACGGAGGAATGAAAAGATGGCAAAGTCAAGAAAGGAAAAAGATAAAAGATACGAAGAAAGGCACAAGGAAGAACGCAAAGCCAAAAACATTATATGGGGAACGAGCGTTCCGAGAAAGACGGCGGAAGAAATAAACGAGTTTCTGAAAAAGTGTGGCTATACGAAGGTTGAACTTATACAAGCTGGCTACGAAGAACTGTTAGCCCGACACGATACCGCCTTTGCAAAATTAAAGGACGGCTACGACGACTTTTTCGAGAGCGAACTTACGAAATTCGCAGAAGAAAGAAACAAAAACAAAATATAATCCGTAAGACGAGATACTCTCGCCTTGCGGAAATCTGAGATAAGGAGGATTTTGCGGTAATGGTGAGAGAACATTACAGCCATCAGGAAAGAGAACATAGTATCCGCGCAATGAGTATGAACGTTGAAGCGGATACAAGAAAACACCGTTGAAGTTAATCTATCAACGGGACACAAAGAAAAAGGCAGATTAAATCTGCCGAAAGAAAGAATACAAACAAGCGCAAAAATTTTAGCCGATATTGTACTCGACTATGCGAGAAACGGCGGTAATATGGACGATTTAACACCCGAGAGCGTATTCGGCAGGAGGAAGCAATGAAAAAGCGAGTAGTTATATATGCAAGGTTCAGTTCTCACAGTCAGACGGAACAGTCTATCGAAGGACAACTTCGGGAATGCTACGAGTATGCAAAAAGACAAGACCTTCTCGTTGTAGCCGAATACATAGACCGTGCGCTCACGGGTACTACGGACAAACGCCCCGAATTTTTAAGAATGATTGAGGACAGCAAAAAGAAAACCTTTGACTATGTTCTTGTTTACCAACTTGATCGCTTTGCCCGTAACCGTTACGACAGCGCGAATTACAAAGCAAAGTTAAAGAAAAATGGCGTACGTGTTCTATCTGCAAAGGAAAACATAACGGAAGACGCAAGCGGAATTTTAATCGAGGGCGTGCTGGAAAGTATGGCGGAATATTATTCCGCCGAACTTTCGCAAAAGGTAAAACGCGGAATACGGGAAAGTTACGAAAAAGGTTACTTCATCGGCGGATACGGACTATTCGGCTATGACATCGTGGACAAAAAATGGACGATAAACAGTTACGAAGCGGATATTGTCAGAGATATTTTTACAAGATACAAAAACGGCGAAAAGGCGAAAGAAATTATTGCAAGGCTGAACGGACAAGGCATTAAGACGAAAGCCGGTTCGTCGTTCAATATGAACAGTCTTGCAAGGATAATCCGCAACGAAAAATACATCGGGAAAGTAACTTCGCACGGCACGGTTTACACTAACGTCATACCGCCTATCGTGGAAGAAGAACTTTTTTATGAATGCAACGTCATTATGGACAAGCATAAACATAAACCGCGCGACAGCAAGAGCGAACAGCCATATATTTTAAGCGGAAAATTGTTTTGCGGATTTTGCGGTAGTCTGATGACCGCCGAAACGGGGACAAGCCATACAGGTAAACTTCATCACTATTACAAGTGTTTCGGAAGGAAACGCAACAAAGGTTGTAAAAAGGCAAATTACAGACAGCAAGACCTTGAAGATCTGGTATTCGGCACGACGGTTAAATACGTTCTTCAACCCGACGTAATTCAAACCGTTGCCGAACAGGTCGTTTCAAAATTCAATTCGGAGATAACAAAGACCGCAACGCTTGAAAATCTCGAAAACGAGTTGAAAGCCAAAGAAAAAGCGATATACGCACTGCTTGCCGCCATAGAACAAGGTATAGTGACTAAATCCACCAAAGAACGACTGCTTTCTCTCGAAACACAAAAAGAGGAATTAGAGAGCAAAATTTCGCTTGAAAAGGCTCGGCAGATAAAACCGCTAGAAGTGGACAAAGTAAAAGCGTTTTTAACCTATTTTGCCCGTAAAAAATATGAAAACGGGCAAGAAAAAAACGAGTTTTTCAACTCGTTCATAAACCGTGTTATTTTGTATGATGACAAAATTTTAATCTTTTACAACACCGGCGAAAATAACCCGACGGTAATTAAGAGGAAAGACACGGAAGAACTTATTTCGCACCTTAACGACATAGCGCGCAACGGCAAAACCGCAACAAACGACTGTCCGAACGCAACTGGAAACGACAACCCCATCGTACAAAAGGAAAACTCGCTTGAACCTCAAGGGTTCAAACGAGTTTCACTTGGCGGAGAAGCAGGGATTTGAACCCTGGCTACGATTCACTCGTACTACTCCCTTAGCAGGGGAGCCCCTTCGGCCTCTTGGGTACTTCTCCAAAAACCGCCGGTTTACACCGAAATAAATATTGACGTTCACGAGCTGTTGCCCGATTGACTTGGTTATAATAGCATAACAAAATATTTGTTGTCAATGATTTTTGAATAAATACGGCTTGCGTTTATGCCGAAAAGTAAATATGCGGCTTACGCCTAGATCCCTCGGCGTTGCACAGGATGACAAGCCGTGAGGTTCGCTCCCGCGAGATTGCCACGGCACTTTGCGGCTCGCAATGACAACGGAGATAGGAATATTGGAGCATTGAATGATTTTGGGGCATATTTGCTATTGACACGGAGGGATTTTTCAGCTAAAATACATAGTGTATATTTATAAATATACGTTACAGCAAAATCATTCGAGCAAAGCGGTGCGCTATCGCGTGCTGTCAAAGGGCAATAAGCATGGCTCGGTGACGTCAATAGTCATTCGTTTTCTTCTCGGTCGCGCTCTTGGCGCGGGGTGGGGCAATAAGTCGTGAGTGGAAAGTGAAGAAGCATCAAAAGGAAGACATTATGAACATCAAGGAAAAACTCGCTTCCGCATCCAAAAAGGAACGCACTCCTCAACAACAGAAAGCTATGACCATCCTTAATTGGGTGGCTACCGCCGTGTGTATCGTGGTTATCGTTTTTGCGCTCGTCGTAGCAATTTTCACCATCGCAGGCACAACCAACGACGATCACCTTATGCGTTTTGGCGATAAGATTTATCTCAACGTCGCGTCCGACTCAATGGAGCCGACTTTCGACACCAGCGACGTGATTATCGCAACCGCTTTCGATTATCAAAAGCAAATTTCAGAGCTTAAAGTCGGTCAAGTGATCACTTTCAAGACGACCGCTCGTTCGGGCGGCGCCACTTACGAAATTTTCAACACCCACAGAATCGTCAGAATCAATTTCGCAGAGGACGGCAAAACCGTGCGCAATTTCACCACTCGCGGCGACAACTCCAAGTCTGGCGACAAAGATAACTCCACGATTTCCTGGCAGGATGCTGTTGCGCAAAACAATCTCGGCCTCACCGAAACCGTGGCTCCGTCCAACGTCGTTGCTACGTGGGGTAGCGTGGACGAAAACGGCAATTTCGTCGAGGGCAAAATGCTCAAGGGCGTGGGCGGTTTCTCCAACTGGATTCAAGACACCGAAAATTTCGGCGCATCCAGAAAAACCCGTTTCTTCTGCGTGGTTGTGCTTCCGCTCATTTTGCTGTTTGTGATTTACGCATTCATTTTGGTGCGTACTCTTGTCGTTGCCAAACTCGAAAATCAACGCAAGGTGCAATCCGAGCAAGTTATCACGGTTGACAGCCTTTCCGACGAGGAAAAACGTCGTCTTGCCCAAGAGTATCTGGCGTCTTTGCAGGCGCAGACAGGCGGTGATGCGTCCGATACAAAAGCCGACGACGCTAAAACCGACGAAACTTCAACCGACAAGTCGGACAGTTCGGACATCAGCGACGACAATGCAAGCGAGGATAAACCCGAATAAACAGTTTTGATTTTTCCGAATTTCGATTTCGCGCATTGCGCGTGCGCAAAATCGAAGTACCCTTTTGCAAAGTCGATACGTTTATCCGTTTTTTTAGGATAGGGGACATCGCGAATCGGACTGACTTTGCAAACGTTCGCATTGTGCGGGCGTCGGCTATCGCGGGAGGCGAGATGCCGAACATAAAATATATTGACAATAATGAACATAAATTTAGTGTTTGAATTTCTCAAAGCCTTCCTCGGCGCATTTTACGACAAGGGTATCGGCAGTATTTTCTGGGGCTTTCTGCATATCTTTTACAACGAAGGGTATGCGGACGCTTTCAAGAATTACACCGAGTACTTCGGCGCAGGGGAGTGGGCTGTCGCAATAATTTTTATCATTCTTATCGTCGCGGTAATTGTTGCGATTATCGTTTTGATTGCGCTCGGAATCCGCAAACTCGCAAGGCTGCAAAAAGCCAAAGTCTTGCCCCAGGACCTCGTTGAAGAATGCGCAAACCTCAAAAAGCAAATCATCAAAATGTCGGCAGAGAAAGACCGTATTCTCGGTATGCGCGTGAGCGATATCGGTACGTATGAGGGCGAAGAAGGAGAAGATAGCGAAAAGAAAGAAGAAAAATCTCCGACCGGCGAATCCCGCTTTTACAAGCTCACCGAAATCGACAAGATTTACGAAAATTACGTTCCGCCCGTATACGACGATTCTATTACGTTGCCCGAGCTGTGCGACCGCTTCCGCAACTTTGCCTGCTCGCGCATGCGCCTTTACTACAATCCGCGTATCATAAGACTGTTTATTGCGGGTATGTCAACATCTCGTCTTATGATTTTGCAAGGTATTTCGGGTACAGGTAAAACTTCGCTTCCGCACGCTATGGGTATATTCCTCAACAACCCGGCGACGATTGCGTCCGTTCAACCGTCCTGGCGTGACCGTACCGAGCTTTTCGGATACTTCAACGAATTTACCAAACGCTTCAATGAAACCGAAGTTTTGAAAAAGATGTACGAGGCAACTTGGAACGACCAAATTTACCTCACCGTCCTCGACGAAATGAACATCGCGCGTGTCGAGTACTATTTCGCGGAAATGTTGTCAATTCTCGAAATGCCGTCCCGCGACGAGTGGATTGTCGACCTCGTTCCGTCCGGTTGGCCCAACGACCCAAAACATATCGACAAAGGTCGTTTCAGACTTCCGCAAAATATGTGGTTTATCGGCACGGCAAACAACGACGACTCCACGTTTGCAATATCGGATAAGGTTTACGACCGTGCTATGCCTATCAACATCAACAGCAAGGGCGTGCCTTTCGACGCACCGTGGGCGGATAACATCTTCATCAGTTACAAGCACCTCGAAGCAATGTTCAAAGAATCGCAAGAGATATACAAGGTGTCGCAAGACGTGCTTGACAAAGTCAACAAGTTGGACGACTACGTCATCGAGCACTTCCGCCTCGCGTTCGGCAACCGTATCGTCAAGCAGCTCAAAGAGTTTGTCCCGTCCTACGTCGGATGCGGCGGAACGGAGCTTGACGGACTCGACTATGTGCTTTGCAACAAGATTTTCCGTAAGTTCGAATCACTCAACTTGTCATATATCCGCGACGAAATCGACGGCTTGATTTTGTATTTGAGCGAGCTTTTCGGAGAGGAAAACATGCAAGAGAGCAAAGAATACATCAACAGACTTAAAAAATTGTTCTAATTAAAATTCCGCTTTATCAATCTATCCGCCAGAGTGGAATATAAATAAATCTCATAAAAGTATGGCAGACAACAAGATTACAAGAGAAGTGTACAAACAGTACGCAAATAAGATTGTTTCCGTCCTCAACAAAGAGGGCTTTTATGAGCAATTCAAAAAACGCGTCGAAAAGGGCGCATCGAGCTTCAAACTCGCAAAAAAACGCCTCGTTCAGGATATTTCGATAGACTGGATCGATACGATCGAAAGCATACTTCCCAACCTCGATACCATCGTCAGAAACCCGAGAAAATTTATCGTTCAGGAAGAGGACATCGTTGACGTGTCGCTTGCAAGAAGTATTTCGACGGAATCCGTCAAATACCTTGCGCAGCACACCAATATGATTTCAAAAGTCGACGAAAAGACGGGGGACGTCACGCCGTCCAAAATCCTCAATATCACAAAAGAGGAATCTTTCGAGATTTACGAAAACCGCTTTATTTACACGCTTTTGCTCAAACTCAAAGATTTTGTCACCATGCGTTACGACAAGATCAAAAAGGCGTCGGCAACGCAAGACGTGCTCGAGTTGGACATCGAATCGAGGTTCAATCTTCCGAGCAAAAAAATCACTTATAGGACGGAATATTTTGCGCAGTTGAGTTTCGACGAGGTTATGCGTCTCGATCCCGACACGCTCACAAAAATCGAGCGCGTTGCAAAAATCGACCGCATTATCACCGACTTTTTGTCGTCGTCGTTTGCAAAATCCATGCGCAATTCCGCTCCCGTGCGTCCGCCTATCATGCGTACCAACGTCATCTTGAAAGAACCAAACTTCAAGAAGGCACTTACGCTTTGGCAGTTTGTCGAAACGTATCAGCAGACGGCAGGATTTTCAACGTCCGACGAGGTTGAGGACTACGAAATAGACGCCGAAAGCGCGCAAAGGCTCAACAGTATGATAACCCTCAACACAATGGTGTTCGAAAGTTTGTACGACCAATGCGAAACGGATATGGACATGGAGGACAAGCAGTTTGCCGACTTCCTCCGCGTCGGTCAGATGGATTTCGAAAAGGACAAAATCGACCGCGACGAATACGCTCAAAAGCTCGAAGACGAAAAGGAAAACGAGGAAGAAAAGGACAATATCGAAGAGGTGAAACCGCAAGAGGACGCCGAATCCGAAAAGGAAATTCCTCCCGAAACTCCGCCCGAAGAACAAGAACCGGAGCAAGAAGAAAATAAACCCGAAACTCCGCCCGAAATCGAGGAAAAAGAGATAGAGAAAGAGGTTGAAAAACCTCAGGAAATCGAAAAAGAAGTGGTTGTCGAACATCCCGTCGAAGTCGAACGCTTCAAAGAGATGCCGCCGAAAGCGGATCAGGAAGAAGTGGATCTCGAACCCGACGCGGAAAAATTCGATCAGCATCTTTTCGAGGTGCGAAAGATCTTCAAACGTCCCGACGACGACAAGATCAAGCAAGAAGAAATCATCAAAGCGCGCGACGCAATCGATCGTTGCTTGACGTCTTATCGCAGAATCAAGCAAGAAGAGCTTGACGAGCGCGACAGACAAGAGCGCATACGCCGTCGCAGAGAAGATATCCAAAAACGTGCCGAAGCGTTCAGAAAACAGCGCGAAGAACTTGAAAAGAATATGGATTCTTCAAACGATTCCGCATATTTCGGCATGGATCCGTTCAGCTTCCAAAAGGCGAAAATTCAAGAAAAGAAACGTCGTGAAGAGGAAGCAAAACGTAAGGAAGCAATCAAGTTCGACAAACACGAAAATCTCGAACTCGAAGATAAAAACACCGACGATATCAACAAATCCATTGACGAGATGGAAGAATCTCGCAGGGCAAATGCCGTTCGAAACGCAAAAATCGATCACGCTCTCGACGCAATCGATTCCGTTATGCCAATCGAAGGAGAAGTTTTGCCCGCTCAAAGAGCGAAATCAAAGCAAACTCTCGACGCGCAAGGACAAACCGCAACCGTCGCAACGGATGAAGAGCAGAATAGTGAAGTCGCAATCGCTCGAACTGCCGATACGCAAGCGGAGCAAGCCGCCGACGAAACGCACGGAAAGAAAGGCAAATTGCGCCTTGCAAAGCAACAAGATATAAATCCGTGGGAAGAGAAGCCTCACAAGAGCGTAAATCTCACTCCCGTTGACGAAAACACGGTTGCCGTCGGTGACGTTCACGTCAAAGACAAGGACGAAGTTGCGCCGTGGGGTGATAATGCTCAACTCGGCAAAATCGAGCACGAGGAAGAAAAGAAACCCAAGCGCAAATACAACCGTAAGCCAAAGCAAGAGCCTGAAAAAGAGCAATCCGCAACCGAACAATCCAAGGCGGAAGATTCCGCTCAAAGCGACGAATCGGCAGAGGACGTGAAACCCGTTTCCGAGCTGCGCATAAACATCGGCACCAAGATCGAAGACACTGCCGGTATGGGCATCAGTTTCAAGAGCGAAGATAAGGTTACACCGTGGGGTGAGGGCGCAAATCTCGGAAAACTCGAAGAAGAAACGCAAAAGCCCAAACGAAAATATACGCGCAAACCCAAAAACGTTGAACAAGTTGACGAAAACAAGCCCGAAACCGCTCTAAATGTCGCTGAAAGCGTGAAAGAGGGTGAAAACGAGGACAAAAACGCAACGGAAACGGTTGACGCGGTTGAAAACGAACAAAACGCTTTGAGCAAAGACGACGTTGCACAAGAGGACAAAGAACCTCAAAAAGAGGAAACGTCCGACAAGTCCGAGGAAAAAGCGAAAGAAAAATCTGAGAAAATCGACGAAAAAACTGCCGAAAAAGCAGAAGAAACGCCCGTCAAAAAGCCCAAAAAACCGCGCAAAAACAAGTGGGATTTGAGCGATACCACGCTCAATCAAAAGTACTCGACGCCAAGCGGAAAGAACAAAGTTTTCGGCAAGGTAGACGAGGATAAAGTCGGCGTGGGAGGCATACACTTCAAGGACGGAATCGACGATCCGTTCGGAGATGTGTTCAGCGTTGCGTCAAAGGCCGAACATAAAGACGACGAAGAAAATTAATAATATTTATTATTAAAATCGCATACCCGCACGGTTTGCGCCTGAAAACTATGAAAAGCAATCAATCAAAAGCCAAGAAAATTTACAACGCCGTATCGACCGTGATAGTGGCGTTGATTTTCGTATTTATGATTGTCGTCGTAGCGGTGATGTTGGTGCAAAAAAACAACGGCGGCGAAACCGAGCTTTTCGGATATCGCATGTACGACGTTCTGACGGACAGCATGAGCGGTACGATAGAGCCGGGCGACGTGATTATGTGCAAGAGCGTTGAGGACGTAAACGCTTTGCAAGTGGGGGACATTATCACTTTCAAAGCTCCCAACGGCAACTACAACGAAACCCATCGCATAATCGAAATCGTCAAAAACGACGACGGCACGGTCAAGTATTTCAAAACGAAGGGCGACAACGCAAAAGAGGCGGACAAGTGGGAACTTGCGCCCGAAAACGTCAAGGCAAAATACGTCAAAAAATCGGTTTTTATCGGCGGTTTGCGTCGGTTTATGTCCCATTGGTACGGCTACGTAGCGGTGGTGGTGATTCCGCTTTGCATAGTGTTTGCGCTGATAATCGCTTCCTTTGTGCGCGATAAGGTCGCAATCGAAACGGAAAAGAAAAAAGAGAACAAAAAACTTACGCTCGACGATATTAGCGACGAGGAAAAATTGAAACTGCTCGACAGTTTGAAAGACGAGAATAATTGTGAAAACGGCATGACTATTCAAGACGATATTGCCGAAAAAACGGGTGAAAACCTGTCGGAAGAGGCACCCGAAAGCACGTCGTGCGACGACAAAAAAGAACAATAGATCTCGTTTAATCGTTTTTTAAGAAAAAAACACGAAAAAATATTTTTTTACGGTATCTAACCGAATATATCGCACTTACATATACGCTTTGCGTTTTGGGGTGCGATAAATTTTATTGCGTTTTCGAACTTGCTATGATAATATAAGTAAACTAATAAATATATAGGGGAGAGTGTTATGCTCGCAAAGATACTCAGTTACGCCTTGGACGGACTGACGGGTTATGCCGTTGACGTTGAGGTCGATATCAACAGCGGTTTGCCCGGTTACGATATGGTCGGGCTTGCATCGACGGCTACCAAGGAGAGCAAAGAGCGCGTGCGTTCGGCGGTGAAAAACAGCGGTTTTCAATATCCTGCAAAGCGTATTATCGTCAATCTCGCGCCTGCCGACACAAAGAAGGAAGGCCCCGTGTTCGACCTTGCGGTCGCACTCGGCATCATGGCTGCCACAGGTCAACTCGAAAACAAGGCGTACAAACAATACGTCATCATAGGTGAACTGTCGCTCAACGGCGAACTTCGCCACGTCAACGGCATTATGCCGTTGCTCATATCCGCAATGCAGGCGGGACATCGCAAGTTTATAATCCCTGCGTCGAACGCACGAGAAGCAAGTTTTATCGAGGGTATTGAAGTTTATGCGCTCGAAACTTTGCGCGACGTCGTGGAAATGCTTTCCGGCGTTCACTACGACAAAGTGCCGTCGTCGACGTACGAGTCGGCATGCGTAAACCACGGTTACGGCGTGGATTTTGCCGACGTAAAAGGGCAAAGCGTTGCAAAGCGCGCAATGGAAATTGCGGTTGCTGGCGGACACAACGCTCTTATGATCGGTCCTCCCGGCGCAGGAAAAACCATGCTTGCAAAATGCGTGCCTACGATTATGCCGGAAATGACTTTCGAAGAAGCGATCGAGGTGACAAAAATCCATTCGGTTGCGGGAATACTGGACAGCGACGTGGGCATTGTAACGACAAGACCGTTCAGGACGCCGCATCACACCACGACCGTTCCTGCATTGGTGGGCGGTGGAGCAAAGGCAAAGCCGGGCGAGGTGAGCCTTGCAAACCACGGCGTGTTGTTCCTTGACGAAATGCCCGAATACTCCCGTCGTGCGCTTGAAACATTGCGTCAGCCGCTGGAGGACAGAAAAGTCACGGTATCGAGGGTGCAACAAACAACCGAATATCCCGCAAACTTTATGCTTATTGCGTCGATGAACCCGTGTCCTTGCGGAAACTACGGCTCGAAAAATCAAATTTGCCGCTGTACTCCCGCTCAAATACACAATTATGTGTCAAAACTCAGCGGTCCGCTTATGGACAGAATAGATTTGCAAATCGAAGTTGATAATATCTCCTATGACGAATTGCGCACAAAGCAATCGGGCGAATCGTCTGCCGAAATCAAAAAGCGCATCAACAGAGTTCGTGCGTTGCAACGTGAAAGGTTTGCAAACGACGGCATCTCGACAAATGCCGAGATGGGCTCGAAAGAACTTGCAAAGTATTGCCAAATCGACGAAAACTGCGAAAGATTGCTCAAAAAAGCCTTTGAAAAGCTCAATTTGAGCGCAAGAGGCACGACGAGAATACTCAAAGTCGCCCGCACGATTGCGGACATAGAAGGCAGCGAAAACATCCTCCCGGCACATATTGCGGAGGCGATTCAATATAGAGGTCTTGACAGGAAATACAGCTGATGGACAGATTTGACGACACAACAAAAACTCTTGTCGCGCTTCAATGGGTTGACGAGCTTGCAAACAAGAAAAAAGCCGCTTTGCTCGAACAATTCGACGAACCGTGCGAGTTGAAAGAGACTTTTGCAAGAGGAATAGTCGAAAAAACATTGGGAGACCGTTCAAACGAGTTTTTTGCAAATATCGACAAAATAGACTCTATTTTGGAAGATATGCAAAAGAGAGAAATCCATTGGATAACCTATCTCGACGACGAATATCCGCAAACTCTTTGCGATGTCTATGACAAGCCCGTCGTAATTTTTGCAAAAGGCAACGTAGACGCTTTGAAAATGCGTATAATTTCAGTGGTAGGAACACGCCGTCCGACGAGATACGGCGCAAAAGTTGCCGAAGAATTTTCAAGAGAATTTGCAAGGGCGGGGCTTTGCATAGCGTCGGGACTTGCAAGAGGCGTGGACGGAATCGCGCACAAAGCGTGCGTTGACAACGCATCGCCCACAATCGCCGTTTTTGCAAGCGGACTCGACGTCGTGTATCCGGCGGAGCACAGAGGGCTTGTGGACGGCATACTTGCAAACGACGGGTTGATTTTGAGCGAATATCCGCTCGGCACAAAACCGCTTCAATACCATTTCCCCGACAGAAATCGTATTGTCAGCGGCATATCCGAGGCGGTTTTTCTTCCGCAAGCGGCAAAGAAGAGCGGCTCGCTCATCACGATGAGGCTTGCAATCGAGCAGGGCAAAGAGATATTCGTAACGCCCGGCAACATCTACGATGAGGAAAACGCAGGCGGCAACGAATTGTTGAGAGAAATGCCGCATGCGCTTGCAATATCGCCCGAGGACGTTCTCGACGCGCTTCACGTGCAAAGGGAAGTCGTCGAAAAACAGCCCGTGCAGCTTGATCTTGTTCAAAGCTCGATTATCGACGCTTTGCACGACGGCGAAAAGCATTTTGAAGAATTGCTTGCCGAAACGGGACTGAACGTTGCCGACCTTACCAACGTGCTTTTCAATCTCGAAATCGAAGGCTTGATTGAAAAGACTGCGGGAAACTATTACGCTTTGGCGTGAAATTGCATTGAATGTGCCTATTCGAAGACGGAATTGGAGTCGCAAGGCGACGACCGTATCGAGCGCCGAGCTTGACGATTAGTACGAGAATGCATGGCATTCTGTTGCGTAGCCGCCACGCAGGCGAAGTGGCATAAGTAGAGAAATGCCCCTATCTATGCGAGTGCCGAGTGTGTCCCCACGCGGAGCGGACGCCGTGGGTTCCCTTTCAAGGGGGAACGGCGGTGGGGGAAACACGTGAGGAAGGGGGAGATTGCAATTTGCAAATAGGGTGTTAACGGGAGCGAAAGCAATCCGCAAAAAATCATAAAACCGAAACTAATAAGCAATTAGGAGATAGAATGAAACAACTCATTATCGTTGAGTCACCGCACAAGGCAAAGACCATACAAAAGTATTTGGGTAACGACGCCGCGGTGCTTGCGTCCAAAGGCCACGTTTGCGATTTGCCTACGCGCTCTTTGGGCATCGACGTGGACAACGGTTTCAAACCGCAGTATATCGTCACGCCGGACAAGGAAGCAACCATAAAACAACTCTCTCAGGCAGTCAAAAAGTACGACAAAGTTTATCTCGCAACCGACCCCGATCGTGAGGGAGAAGCTATATCGTGGCATTTGAAAAACACACTGGGAGTGCAAGGCGACAAAGTGCGTATCGAGTTTAACGAGATTTCGCCAAAAGCCGTGCGCGCCGCTATGGAAAATCCGCGTGAAATCAACATGGATTTGGTCAACTCGCAACAGGCAAGACGAGTGCTCGACCGCCTTGTCGGTTACAAAATTTCGCCCATTCTTTCAAGAAAGCTCAAACCCAGTCTTTCTGCGGGACGCGTGCAATCCGCCGCACTCAAAATGATTGTGGACAGAGAGAAGGAAATCCGCGATTTCACGCCCGAAGAGTACTGGACGATAAACGCTATGCTCTTGAAAGACGGCGCAAAAAAGACAAAAGCAAATCTTTTCGTTGCCGCGCTCAACGACAAGAACGGCGAGAAAATTAAGCCCTCTTGCGCGGACGAAGCGTATGCGGTTGCCGACCTTATGAGAAAGTGCGACTATCACGTAGACGACGTGAAAAAGAGCGTGTCTTTTTCAAAACCCGCACCTCCGTTTACCACGTCCACAATGCAACAAGAGGCGAGCCACAAGCTCAACATGACGGCAGAACGCACGTCGAGAGTTGCGCAACAACTTTACGAGGGCGTCAACATCGAGGGCGAGGGACAACACGCACTCATCACTTACATCCGTACCGACAGTGTGCGTATTTCTCCCGATTTTGCAAAGATCGCTTTGTCCTTCATTGCCAAGAACTACGGAAGCGAATACGCTCCTAAAACGCAAAACATTTACAAGACCAGCGACAACGCGCAAGACGCGCACGAGGCAATCCGTCCCATCGATCTCAACCGCACTCCGAAATCTCTCGAAGGCAAAATGGACAGAGACGCGTATAGACTCTACAAACTCGTGTACGAGCGTTTTATGGCTTCGCAAATGACGCCTGCTCAATACAACACGATGAGAGTGCATATTCTCGGTGAAAGCGGCGATGAAAAGCTCGGTTTTGTAGTCAAGGGCAAGAGCGTCAAATTTAAGGGCTTTACCGCCGTGTACTCGGCAACCGTCGAGGAAAACGACGAGGACAAGGAACTCGACACCATGCCCGACCTCAACGAAGGCGAGCATCTCAATCTAGACGACGTGGGATGTGAACAAAAGTTTACCAAGCCCCCGGCGAGATACAACGACGCAACGCTTGTCAAAGCACTCGAAGAAAACGGAATCGGACGTCCCAGCACGTATGCAAGCATAATTTCCGTCATCGCAAAGCGCGAGTACACCGAAAAGCAACAAAAATCAATCGTCCCTACGCAACTGGGCGAGGCGGTGTGCGAATACATGGAAAAGAATTTTCCCGATATAATGAACCTCAACTTTACCGCTCGTCTGGAAGGCGCGTTGGATAAGGTTGCGGACGGCAAGCAGCAATGGCAAGAACTTATCGGAGCGTTCTATCCGCGCCTTATGAAGTTTGTCGAGCGTGCCGCAAAACAGGGCGGCGGAAACTATTTGCCCGACGAAGAAAGCGACGTGGTTTGCGACAAGTGCGGTGCAAAAATGGTTGTGCGCCACGGCAAATACGGACCTTTCCTTGCTTGTCCCAACTATCCCAAGTGCAAAAATATTAAACGCATAGTGGAGGTTGTCGGCAAATGCCCCAAGTGCGGCGGCGACGTGAGCAAACGCGTTTCGAAGGCAGGCAAGACGTTCTACGGATGCACAAATTATCCCAAGTGCGATTTCATCAGCTGGGATGTGCCGGCACCGTATTTCTGTCCCGATTGCGGCTCTACGATGAAAGTGGTGAAGCGCGACGACAAGACGTACTATGTATGCACCAATCACGGCTGCAAACATAGAGAACTTGTAAAAGAAGAAGAGTAATGTGCGCTTGCGGCAGTGATATCCTCTTTCTCGATGATAAAAATAATGCAAAAACTATGAGCAAACGAATTGTCAAAATTATAGGCGGTGGTCTTGCAGGGTGCGAAAGCGCGTTGCAACTGCTCAAAAGAGGTTTCGCCGTCAAAATGTATGAGATGCGCCCTGCAAAAACCACAGGTGCGCACAAAAGTGATTCGCTTGCCGAACTCGTTTGCTCCAACTCGCTCAAATCCACCGAGCCTTGCACGGCGTCGGGACTTTTGAAAAAAGAACTCGATATGCTGGGATGCGCGCTTTTGCCCATAGCAAGAGAGTGCGGCGTGCCAAGCGGAAGCGCATTGAGCGTGGATAGAGAAAAGTTTTCGAAAGCGGTTGAGAAAGAACTTGCAAAGTATCCCGATTTCACGCTTATAAGAGAAGAAGTGACCTCGCTCGACGAGGATATACCCACAATCGTGGCAAGCGGTCCGCTCACAAGCGACGCTCTTGCCGAGCAAGTGGGCAAACTGACGGGAAAAGACAGGCTGTTTTTTTACGATGCTATCGCGCCTATCGTTGAATTTGACAGCATAGATATGCAGAAAGCATACTTTGGCGGCAGATACGGCAAGGGGGGAGAGGACTATCTCAACCTGCCCATGCAAAAGGAAGAATACGAGCGTTTTTACAACGAGCTTGTCAATGCCAAAACCGTCTTGCTTCACGACTTTGAAAAGAGCGAGCTTTTCGACGGATGCATGCCCATAGAAGAAATGGCAAAACGAGGCAGCGACACGATTCGTTTCGGTCCGTTGAAGCCCATAGGGCTTCGCAATCCGCAGACGGGCGAAAAAGCGTATGCCGTGGTGCAGTTGCGCAAAGAGAATATCGCAGGGGATTGTTACAACCTCGTGGGATTTCAAACGAATCTCACCTACGGCGAGCAAAAGAGGGTGTTCAGCCTTATCCCCGCGCTCGAACATGCCGAATTTATCCGCTATGGCGTTATGCACAGAAACACCTATATTAACGCTCCCGGCGTACTTGAAAAGACGTTCAGAGTAAAGGGAAGCAGACCGCTTTATATCGCAGGGCAACTGTCGGGCGTAGAAGGTTACGTCGAAAGCATAATGAGCGGTATGATTGCCGCGCAAGCACTTGCAAACGAACTTGACGGCAAACAATACGCAGTGCCCGGCGACGTTACGATTATCGGCTCGCTGTGCGAATACGTGTCAACGCGCGCTCTAGACTTCAAACCCATGAACGCAAACTTCGGCATCTTGCCGCCGATCGAGGGCGTTAGAGATAAAGCAAAACGCAAACAATGCTACTACACGCGTTCTATGAGCGCACTGTCCGGTGAATAACTTGCCATTTCGAAGACGGAACGCGAGCCGCAAGGCGGCGAGAAAAGCGAGCGTCGAAGCACGATGGTTAGTACGAGAATGCGTGGCATTCTGTTGCGTAGCCGCCACGCAGTCGAAGTGGCATAATAAGAGAAATGTCCTTATTATGCGAGAGCCGAGTGTGTCCCCACGCGGAGCGGACGCCGTGGGTTCCCTTTTAAGGGGGAACGGCGGTAGGGGAAACACGTGAGGAAGGGGAAAGTTCCAGTTAAAACGAACAAATATAAATAACGAGGAGTGGGATTTTACCCCACACCCCAAACAAATTAATAAACACTGTTGGAGGAATACACTTATGGTGGAATTTCGCGGAACTACGATATGCGCCGTCAGACGTAACGGACAAACTGCCGTTGCAGGCGACGGACAAGTAACAATGGGCGAAAACGTCATTATGAAAGGCAATGCCGTAAAGGTGAAACGCATCTACAACGACAAAGTCGTGGTCGGTTTTGCGGGCTCGGTGTCCGACGCTTTCGCACTCAGTGAGAAATTTGAAGCAATGCTTCAAAAATATAGCGGAAATCTTATGCGAGCGGCGGTTGAGCTTGCAGAGCTTTGGCGCAACGACAAGGGCGGCAGACGTCTTGAAGCGTTGCTTATAGCGGCAGACGCAAACAGCATTTTCGTCATATCCGGCACGGGAGAAGTTATCGAACCCGAAAACGGAATCGTGGCAATCGGCAGCGGCGGAAACTACGCTTTGGCGGCGGCGCGCGCTCTTGCGGACGCAACCGATTTGAGCGCAAAGGAAATTGCGTACAAAGCACTCAAAATCGCAAGCGAGATTTGCGTTTATACAAACGACCATATCACGGTCGAAACGGTTTGAGAGGTGAAATATGGATTCAAACGTTTTAACCCCGAAACAAATAGTTGCGGAGCTTGACAGATACATCATCGGTCAGCACGACGCAAAAGTCGCCGTTGCAATCGCTCTTCGCAACAGATATAGAAGAAGCAAACTCTCCGAGGAAATGAGAGAGGAAATCACGCCCAAAAACATCATTATGAAAGGCCCTACGGGCGTCGGTAAAACGGAAATCGCAAGACGTCTTGCAAAAGTGGTCAAAGCCCCGTTCGTCAAAGTCGAAGCCACAAAATTTACCGAAGTCGGCTATGTCGGACGCGACGTGGAAAGCATCATCCGCGACCTTGTGGAAGTTGCAATCCGCCTAGTCAAAGACGAAAAGTTTAAAGAGGTTATGCCCAGAGCAACCGAAATTGCAGAAAACAAGCTCTGCGATATTCTTTTGCCCGTGCGTAAAAACGCGGCAGGCGCAACCGACAAGAGCGACGCTCAACTCAAAGAAGAGCTTTTGCAAGAAATCCGCGCCGGACATCTTGACGGCATCACCATCGAGATGGAAATCCGTCAACAACCCAAGCCCATTCAACTTCAACCCGGCAATGCTCCCGGCAACGAAATCGACCTCGGAAGCATTTTCGGCGGAATGATGGGCAAAGGTCAAGTGAAAAAGAGAAAACTCACCGTCAAACAGGCAATGGACTTCATCGTAAACCAAGAAGCCGAAAAGATGGTGGATCAGGACGCAATCACGCAAGAAGCGTTGCAAAGAGCGGAACAAGACGGAGTTGTTTTCCTTGACGAAATCGACAAGATCGCCGCAAACGATCAAGGTCAACAAGGCGGTCACGACGTATCGCGCGAGGGTGTGCAAAGAGATATTTTGCCGATCGTCGAGGGCAGCACGGTGCAAACCAAGTACGGTTCTATCCGTACGGACTTTATTTTGTTCATCGCCGCGGGCGCGTTCCACATTTCGCGCATGGAGGATTTGATCCCCGAACTTCAAGGCAGATTCCCCATCCGCGTGGAACTTGACAACCTCACAAAAGACGATTTCGTCAAAATTCTCACCGAACCCGACAACGCCGTGCTCAAACAATACAAAGAGCTCTTGGGCGTTGACGGCGTGTCGCTCAACTTTACGGACGAGGCGATAGACGAGATTGCAAGAGTTGCTTTCGAAGAGAACGAAAACAGCGAAAATCTCGGCGCTCGTCGCTTGCACGCAGTTCTCGAAGCACTCCTCAAAGACGTGCTTTACGAGGCGGACGACAACGTGACGAAGGAAATCAACATCGACAAATCCTACGTCGAGCAACATTTGAGCACAAATCTCAAAGAGAGAAATCTGCGTAGATTTATAATCTGAAAAAATCGCGAGGCAAAAGGATATTATGATAAACATACCAAAGGGCACAAAAGACATGCTTCCGCAAGAGGCATACAAGTGGCATTACGTCGAGAATATCGCAAGAGAAGTTGCGGCTTGCTTCGGCTTTAAGGAAATCCGCACGCCTATGTTCGAACACACCGAACTGTTTTTGAGAGGCGTGGGCGAAACTACGGACATCGTAACGAAGGAAATGTACACATTCGACGACAAGGGCGGCAGAAGTATGACTCTTCGCCCCGAAGGTACGGCGGGCGTTGCGCGTTGCTTTATCGAAAACGGATTGCATCAAGGCGTTATGCCTATGAAAGCGTACTATATCGCAAGCATTTTCCGCTATGAAAAACCGCAAAACGGCAGACTCAGAGAGCATCATCAGTTCGGCGTGGAATGTTACGGCTCGGACAGCCCTAGCGCAGACGCGGAAGTTATAACGCTTGCCTCGACCTTTTTGAGAAAAGTAGGACTCAAAAATCTCGAACTCAATCTCAACAGCATAGGTTGCCCCAAGTGCAGAGCGGAATATAACAAGGCTCTTAAAGAATACATCGGCGCAAACTTGCACCTTATGTGCGGACAATGCCAAGCAAGATTCGAGAAGAATCCGCTCCGTATCCTCGATTGCAAAGAGGAGAAGTGCAAGGAAATAACCAAAAACGCACCCAAAATCACCGATTACCTTTGCGACGATTGCAGAGCGCACTTTCAAGAGGTGCAACGCATTTTGACGTCGCTGGGTATAGAGTTTAAAGTCAATCCCGGCATAGTGCGCGGTTTGGACTACTACACACGCACGGTGTTCGAGTTCGTATCCACGGATATAGGCGCGCAAGGCACGGTTTGCGGCGGCGGAAGATACAACAACCTCGTTGAAGAAGTCGGCGGCAAACCGACTCCGGCAGTCGGCTTCGGTTTGGGGCTTGAAAGATTGCTTTTGGTGCTTGAAAACACAAACAATCTCGAAGCGCAAGAAGAGTGCACGGACGTTTATATCGCACCTATGGGTGAAAAAGCCGAAGAACTTGCAAGAAAGCTCGTGTTCGATATGCGCAACGCAGACATAAAGGCGGAAACCGACATCATGAACAGAGGCCTTAAAGCGCAAATGAAGTACGCCGACCGCACGGGTGCAAAATACGTGTGCGTGCTTGGCGACGACGAGATTGAAAAAGGCGTTGTAAACGTAAAGAGAATGAGCGATTCGGTGACGGAAGAGTGCCGTATCGACGAGCTTTGCAGGTATTTTGAAAAATGACCGAAAGAGGAGTAGTCGCAAAAATTAAAGGCAATAAAGCGACGGTGCGTTTCGACAGGCGTAGCGCGTGCGACAAGTGCCATATGTGCGCAACGACGAAAGACGGTATGAAAGTCGAAGTCGTTGTCGAAAATACGCTGGGGGCAAACGTCGGCGATTTCGTCGAAGTCGAAATGGGCGAAAAGTACGTGCTTACGGCGGCGGCAATCGTGTACGTGATACCGCTTGTGCTTATCGGCGCAGGTATTGGTATAGGTACGCTCATCAACGAGCTTGCGCAAGCACTTTTGGCACTTGCAGGGCTTGTTGTGGGCTTTGTCATCGCAATATTGCTCGATAGACTTGTCATCCGCAAAAAGAAGGGCTTTACTCCGACAATGAAGTCAATTTGCCCCGAGAGTGTTGAAGATTATTTGAAAAAATAATCCTCAACGCGATATTGTCCTTCGGACAGTTGCGGAAGATTTCAGCCTATTCGGAGCGTTCTTATACACTGTATGTGCCTGTTCGAAGACGGATTCCGAGCCGCAACGGCAATGTAAGTGATATGCACGCAAAGTGTGCGTGATATTGTTGCCTATGGCAACAGTGATATTTGCGCTTTGCGCAAGTGAT
>ENA-ORPK01000938-ORPK01000938.1-human-gut-metagenome-genome-assembly--contig:-NODE-938-length-25056-cov-9.147074_pt1 | contig 25056 bp, 28 predicted proteins | sample MGYA00242139_ERZ509068 | MGnify/ENA primary metagenome ERZ509068 (study PRJEB26280, sample SAMEA2338687) | human gut metagenome | biome: human gut; feature: human-associated habitat; material: faeces... | reverse complement strand
TGCCCTTAGATGGGTTTAGGTGGAGTTGCGATAGCGACTCTGCCCTCTGTGATATTCCCCAAACTAATGTTCTCGGACAGGCTGGGGGGTAATTCTGCTTTGTGCATGCACTATACTCAATAAGACATGCTATCGTTTCCCGTTCTTCGAATTGCAGACACAAGCGTTTTCTGCTGCATTGTTAATTGTTATTGGTTATGCTTTTGCAAAATATAAAATAAAGCCGTTCAATAATTGGCAAATCGCATTGGTGCTGATATTGACGTTGATTGGATCTTTCTTTCGTAACAATATGGAAATGGCATTGGTTTCATATAGCAATAAGATATTTGCTCCATATCTGTTGATAGCAACACTTGCAACCTGGTGTTTCTATTCTCTTTTTGAAAAGATGAATACAGCACAAGGAACGTGTACTATCATATTAAATTATATAGGAAAGAATACTCTGACGATTCTTACATGGCATTTCCTTGCTTTCAAACTGGTTTCATTATTGGTTATAGGTATCTATGATTTGCCAATAGACAGGCTTGCAGAATTTCCTGTTATCACAGAATATTCGAAACGGGGATGGTGGATAGCTTACTTCATTGTAGCAATGGTAGTGACATGTGGAATTGCAAATTGCAATAAATGGATAAAAAATAATTGGTTAAAACTATAATTTTATTATTGTTCTTCGAGTTTTACCAGATAGCAATAAATCAAATTAATTAATGAATGTCTATGAACATTAAAGATTTGACATTAAAAAATGTAGGACCTTTTAAGGAAATGCATTTAGATTTCCCTTGTACGCCAAATGCAAGTGGAATACTTCCTGTAACTCTAATTACAGGAGAGAATGGAACAGGAAAGTCTGTCATTTTAGACTCTTTACGTATGTTGTTTAAGGGTTTGTGGGGAATTGATAGAAATATTATTGCTGATCAACATGATTTCAGAATGGCTATGACATTGAGTGTTGATGAGCAGGATAAAACAATAGAGGCAACATCTTTCAAAGAAAATAAAGGCAGTTATAAGTTAGATACAAATGATTTTGAATATTCAAAATCATTTTCTTGCATAGAAGATCAACCCATAAAAAAATATGTTTTAGATTATTGGAGTCCTGATTTGTCAACGGATAAGTTTGATATAAAGAGCCTTGATATTATAAAGGTTGATAAGCCTCTGGAAACTTCTTTTGAAAGGGTATTTAATAATTATGATATAAATCAATTTATTTGTTGGGCTGATTATCTCAGAGGTAGTCAAAATGAGACTGAAAGTAAAATCGGTGAAGTGCTTTACTCAATATTGTCAGATATGATTACTGATTGTTTGGCTGTTGGTAAGTTTAAGTATGTTTCACGAGCATACTTAAAACCTATAGTAGAGGTTCGAGGAAAAGAACTATCTATCGAAAAGTTGAGTATGGGAAATCTTTTAATCCTTACTCATTTGGTTAGAACTTTATACAGAGCTTATGGTATTTGTTGTTTGACTAATCGTCCTATAGACCAAATTGGTGAGATAGATGGAGTGTTGTTGATTGATGAAATCGAGAATCATCTACATCCGAAGTGGCAAAAGAAAGTAATAGGGTTAATTCAAAAGTATTTTCCAAAGTTGCAATTGATAATCACAACTCATTCTCCATTTGTTATTTCTTCTGTGGATAATCCAAAAATCTTTGTGTGTGAGTCTATGGATGATTATTCGCAAGTTAGAGATATTTCTGATAATTATTCAAATATGCCTGTTGATGAGGTGTTAATGAGCCAGGTCTTTGGGGTAGGGCCTTTCGGTGAAAAAATATCTAAATTGATGGCTGACAGAGAAAAGGCGATGCAAGATGGAAATGGGGAACTTAAAAAGGAAATAGAACAAAAACTTCTTCAATTCAATCAAGCATATTTTTCTTTTTATCAACTTGGTGAGCAATTAGGGTTAAATTAGGAATGAGACATATAGAAAGACTGTATAAACCAGAAATACTAATTAAAAAAGAGAAAGAATGGACAGAAAAGTTTATTCAAAGTGGAAAGGCACGCCCCAGTTCTAAACAATATGCCCATAAGGATATACTTGATGCTTTGATGAACATTTCTCATGGAAAATGCTTCTATAGTGAAAAGAAGATAGAAGGCCTTCCTAAGGAAGTCGATCATTTGGTGGAAGTTTCAATAGATAAAAGTAAGGCTTTTGAATGGAGTAATCTGTATCTATCCACTAAGGAATGTAATGATGGGCGTCCTACAGAGAATGATATACCTAAGGATGAAGTTTTGAATCCTTGTTTGGATAGTGATGAAGAAATTCAAAAACATTTGACTTTTGATGATGAACGCGCTACTTCCAAAGATAATTCTGAGAAAGGCAACAAAACAATCATGAAATTCAAATTGAATTCGGAGTTGTTGCTGTTTCAAAGAATGAAGCATCTTCAGCGAATATGCAATTTTGTTTTTTCTTTAAATATGAATAGACAAAAAGAATCTCGTTCTGATTTTACAGAAGAAGAAAAGGCATCCATCAAAGCCTTTGCAAATCCCGATAATGCTTTTAGTTTAATGTCTGAAATGTATTTGCGCAACAAACTTCCTTGGATGTGGACATAATAAAGAAAAGGAAATGTTGGCATACATATGAAATACTATAATCCTGCAGTTGGTTTTCCCATCGCAGCTATGCTTGCGGTCTGTGGAATTGCTTATTGCAATAAATGGATAAAGATTTTTTTGTTAAAACTATAATTTAAATATGACAAAATATACATTCCTACTCCCTGCCTATAAGCCAAATTTCTTGGCTGAGGCGTTGGAGAGTATAAAAGAACAGGCATATACAGATTTCAAGGTTATTGTAAGTGACGACTGCTCACCGCATGATCTGAAGTCAATATTTGAAAAGACTTGCGGCGACGATCCACGCTTCGTCTTTCGCCGTAACGAGAAGAACATGGGTGGCAAGAGTCTTGTCTCTCATTGGAATCTCTTGGTTGATATGTGCGATACGGAGTATTTCATCATGGCAAGCGACGATGATGTTTACGAACCAGAATTTATGAAAGAAATAGATAGTCTCGTATGCAGGTATCCTAGTGCAAATCTTTTTCGAGCTAAAGTTCGTGAAATAGATGAACATGGTATAGAAATAAGGCAAGAATTACCAATACAAGAGTATTTAGATCCTTTGCATTTTATAGAAAGAATGTATAAGACAGGGTTCATTTCTTGTGAAGCAAATTATGTATACAACACAAAAGTACTAAAGAACAATAATGGATATGTGGATTTCCCGAAAGCCTGGTTCTCAGATGATGCTACACATATCATGATGGCTATGGGTGGTTGTTGTACTACTCAAAAAGTGGCATTTTGTTATCGTACTTCAGAGTTGAGTATTTCTGGTAACCGCCGTGGCAAAAGCGAATGCTTAGCTAAGCTAAAGGCTTCTTATGATTTTTATGAATGGATGAACAAGTTTATCAATCAATTTGATACGAATGATGAATTGGTCCGTATAATTAAAGAAGAATATAAAGCTAAGGTTGTACGTAATGTGAAAGACTTCATATACGGTTGTCCCTTCCACTATTTTATAAGGTATCTAATCGTGTGTCCAAGTTCCTTAGAATTAAATCGTGTTAGAATGTTTGTTCATTGGTTTAGATGGAGATTATAATTAAAACAAAATAAAAAATGAAGGAAAGACAAAGTAATATTGAATTGCTTCGATGTTTTGCAATGTTATGTATCATTGTATATCATCTACTAATCTTTGTAGTTAGTCCGTTGCATCAAGGAGAGTCACTATATCAGGCATTACAAATACCACTTCATATAGGTGTACCTCTTTTTGTTCTTATTAGTGGCTATTTTGGTATTCGATTCTCATTACGAGGTTTGATGCGCTTATGTTCTAAAGGTTATGTATACCTTGTCCCATTTTTGGCTATTCCTGCCATAATAAATGGACAAGGGGTTAAAGAAGTGTTAAAGAATGTGTTTGTTTTTGGCTTTGATGCTTTATGGTAATTAAATACATATTTATACCTATTTCTTTTTTCACCAATTGTTAATCGGTATCTTGCAAACATAACAAGAAACCAACGACTCTACCTGTTGTTTATACTTGCATTTATGAGTATTTATATAGGTAATGTCACAGAAGGAGATGTCTATCTTGTTGAAGGAAAGAATTTGACAAACTTTATTCTGTTGTATGTTATAGGAAACACGATACGTCATGAACAAGTAAGAATAGATAGTTTTTCCAAAAGTAAAATGTTAGGAGGATATATTTTCTTCAATGTTTTATTAGTACTTGGTTTTATGTTCGTTCCTTTTCTTGCAGGAAAGATCTGGAAATACTCTTTTGCTTATGATAGCCCAGTAATTATGATTAATTGTATTTGGGTGTTTGCCTTGTTTTCAAGACTTAAGTTCAAGTCTCATTTTGTCAATTGGATGGGTGGAAGTATTTTTACATGTTACTTATTACAGTGCCCAGGTGTAATTTGGCAAAATTGCTTTGAATATCCTATTCATATTATAAATGGATTTGTACAATCTCCGATATTGTTGATTCTTGTTCTCATTATATTTGCTTTGGGTACAATGCTAATTATGGCTAGTATAGACAAGGTTTTAAGTCCTTTATGGAATCGACTTGTCGCCTTTGCTGCAAAATATGATGAAAAGTGGAACACTAAACAATTGTGGTAATATGCAAATACTTAATTTTATAAAGTCGCTTTATTTCAATTTCCGCTATCTGCCATTCAAGCAGGCCATTTATATACCGGTTTGGATTACGACTAACTTTCGGGTTCATGGTCTGAAAAGAGGTATGCTCGTTCTTCATCAGCCATACCGCAAAAGTGTGTTTCTGGGAGATGCAGGAAGTCCAGGCTTGCAGGAGATGAAAGGCGGCCTTTATTTCACGAAGAATACCAAACTAATTCTTCATGGTTTTACTGTTATATCGCAGGGTTCCGTCTTAAGAATGGACGAAGGTGCGTTTATAGAATTAGGCAAAGACTTCTATTGCAATAAAAATTGCTATTTCCGAGCTTCTAAGGATATTGTATTCGGCGACGATTGTTTGTTAGGTTGGAATGTTCAGATTAACACTTCTGATGGTCATACGGTAATACACAATGGGGAACAGAGCAATTCTGAATCACCCGTTACTGTGGGCAACCATGTTTGGACTACATCTAACACAATCATTACAAAAGGTGTTTCTGTAGCAGATGGGTGCATCATAGCTCAGGGTGCTGTCGTTACCAAATCTATAGAAGAACAGAATTGTTTGATAGGTGGTGTTCCTGCAAAAATCATATCAACGAACATAGAATGGAGAAAATAACAAAAGTTTCAATTATTATTCCGATATATAATACTGGAGATAAACTTGTACGTTGTCTTGAAAGTGTTCTCAATCAAACACATGATGATTTCGAATGTCTGCTGGTTGACGATGGAAGTATTGATCAGTCTCCACGTATTATAGACGAGTTTGCTGCAAAAGACTCAAGATTCAAAGCTATTCACAAGCCGAATGGCGGTGTAAGTTCTGCTCGCAATGAAGGATTGAGAATTGCAGATGGTGAATGGGTCGTATTTCTTGATAGCGATGATACAATAAAACCTAATCATATTGAAGCTATGCTTTCTGTTGTTGAAGACGGAATTGATATTGTTTTCACGGGTTTCGAGCAGATTGTAGCAGGAAATCAAATTGTGAAAGGACATGCCTATGATAGGCAGATATATAAAGGGAAAGATGGCATTGCAAATTTTTTTGACGAAACAGAAGCACTTAACTTCATGATACCTTGGGACAGAATGTATCGTCGCAGCGTCATCGTAAAAGAAGGAATACTGTTTGATACGAAACTCTCTTTATCAGAAGATCGTTTGTTCTGCTATCAGTATTTGTTGCACACAAGTGGCATAGCTACTATCCCTGAGATAACTTATTTACACGATGCTACAGATCAGAATTCATTATCCAACCGCTTTTACCCATTCTCAGTAAACGCATATCGACACGATACATTCGTAGATGCCACAGAAAAACTTCAGTCTGCTTACACTTTTCCCGACCATGCAATATTCTTATTATGGAAATATACATGGGACTTAATGGTACAGACTCTTTCTTCCTTACATGGCATCAAGAAGAATGTATTTAAAATCTCAAGACAGCAGAAAGATTTCTTCCATAATCATTTTGGATGGAAACTATACGACATGGCACATAGAACATCCGAAGTAAAGGACTTTACACAGAGCAATCTGTTTCAAGTTATATACAACGAAAAGTTCATAAAGTGGAATCTGACTCGATTAATCGAATTCATATTATATAAACTACATATTAAAAGATGATGAAAACCCCGATAGTATACACACTGATTAGCTCCGAGAAAGATTACTTCTTGGAGGAGCTGTGGGTGTCGCTCTATTCTCTTCGCCAGTTTCATCCTGAGGTGACGGTCAACGTGTTGGTGGATGAACCGACGAAGAAGTACGTGGAGAGATTCCCTGAGCTTTGCGGCATGATAACTAACATCGTTGTTGTGCCGGTGCCGGAGAACTATAATGCCAAGCAACGTTCACGAGTTATCAAGACCACGGTGCGCAACGTGATTGACGGTGCATACCTCTTCATTGATACGGATACAGTCATCTGCAAGCCGTTGGATGATATTGACAATCTTACTTGCGATATTGCAGCTGTGCCCGAAGAGCATCTTATGCTTAAAGATTTAACGTTCTCTCCTGTGAATGGAATTAAAAATCTATTTGGTGTTGATATCTCTGATTCAAAGTATTGGTTCAATAGTGGAGTAATGTTTGTTGCAGACAACCCTACAACAAGAGAGTTTTACAAACTATGGAATCAGAAGTGGGAGTATTCATGTTTTGTAAAAGGAAACAGTCAAGATCAGCCTGCTCTTTCTGTTGCAAACAAAGAGAGCAATATGTTGATATCAGAGCTTCCTGGAATATACAACTCTCAGGTGGCGATGTCCTTAAAATACTTTGCTGATTCAGCGATCGTTCACTGGTGGCACATGAGCTTCATAGAGAATCAGGACTATTCTCCGTTCTTCAGCTTGCAGATATACAAAGATGTGAAGACAGCGAAGGGTCTCACGGTAGACATCAAAGAACTCATAATGCATTGCAAGCAGAGTTTCGTGTCTCCAACTATGCCTGTAGGAAAAGAGCATATCTATTTTCTTTTCTCTCCGGCAGGTAAAATCTTCAACAGAATCTACAAAGAGGGTGGGGCTGCAAGTTTCTTGATGAACAAGTGTGCCGCTATCTTGGAAAAGATTCATAAATACACAAAGAAAAAATGATTTCAGTAGTAATACCTTTATATAACAAGGAGGCGTCTATTGCGCAATCTTTGAAGAGCGTGCTCTCACAAGAGTACGACGATTTTGAGGTTGTTATAGTAGATGATGGTTCTACGGACGGATCGGTTGACGTAGTTGAGGCTATGAACGATCCGCGCATCCGACTGATTAAGCAGGAGAATGGCGGACCGAGCAAGGCTCGTAACACTGGTGTGAAGAATGCTAAGGGCGAGTGGATACTGTTCCTTGATGCTGATGACGAATTAGAACCTGACGCTTTAGAGTATTTTGCTAAGAATATAAATAAGCACAACGATACCTCTTTTATATTTGCACCATTCTACACTTCACGATTTGGAAACAAGACATTAGCATGTAAATATCAAGAGGGAATGGTTGAAAATCCGTACAAGGAGCATTTTTGGGGCAGAATCCTACCACGAACGGGCGCATTTGTATGTACAAGAAACCTGTGTATAGCAGAGCCTTTTGATGAGAATATACGCCGTTTTGAAGATTTGGAATGGTTGTATAGAATCTATAAGCATACAAGAATATATAAGGTATCTACACCAGTTTTAACAACAAATATAGACTTCTCCGCTGCTTCCCGTGCCCGTAAAGGCATAAAAGAAGACTTCTTGGGTCATCTTGATTTCAACGGTAAATCATTCTGGGAGAAGATGGCTTTGTATGCGCTTTATCTTGGTGAGCGCAACTACTATCCAGAGCAATGCAGAAAGCTGTATCCTGGGCTGCATCGCAGATATGATTGGTTGTTGCTGTATAAGTTAATTCACTTCTTAAAATAGAATGACAAAATTATTAGCAATAATAAAGAGGTTGCCAGTTTTAAGTCATCTGCTCCTCTATTTATGGCAGAAACGACATAATGGGGACAAGGTTAAGTTTTGGTTCTCTTCACACATCTCTTATAGATGTAAGTTTGAGGGAATGAACATGGTTGCTCAAAAAAGTTCTTATTTTGGTTCAATGGGATACGGAAGCTATGTCGGACACGAGTGTAACGTGAGTGCTGATATCGGAAGATTTACTTCTGTTGGACCTCATTGTATATTCATCAATGGACAACATGCATATAAAGCTCCATATGTTTCAACATCTCCATTGTTCTTCTCGCTGTCTAATAATCGTAATCCTCAAAATAAGACGTTTGCTAAAGAACAGACGTTTGATGAGTTTCGCTATTATGACAAAGAGAAACAACTAGTAAACAAAATTGGTAGTGACTGCTGGATAGGTCTTGATGTCACTCTTATTGGTGGGGTTGAGATACATGACGGCGCAGTAGTCTTAGCACATGCTATAGTTACAAAGGATGTTCCGCCATACGCAATTGTAGGAGGAACACCTGCAAGAATCATAGGCTATCGTTATGATGAAGAGACTATAGAGTTTTTGCTAAGAACCAAATGGTGGAATAATCAGCCAGAGTGGTTTGAGGAAAACTGGATACTTTTGAATGATATTGATAAATTGAAAAAATACTATGGTGAATAAGGAAAGAACAATTAGCCTTGTTTCTTTTGCAGATAGACGTTATCGTAATGCATTGAAACGAATGGCAAAGAATACGGAAAAGTTTCCATTTACCGAACGGCATTTTTGTGACGAAACCAATAGCCTTGACCAATCTTACTGGCGTAAGTTGAAACCATGGCTTTATCGTCGTGGCTTCGGATATTGGAAATGGAAGGCTGACATTGTGAAATCATTCTTCGATAAGATGAGTGATGGCGACATTATTGTCTATACAGATGGTGGTATTGTCTGGAATAATTCTGACAAAGCCCTCGAAAGATTTCAGGATTATTTGGATATGCTAACATTAGAAAAAACAATTTTGGCTTTTCAAGAACCTTATATAGAGCAGGAGTGGACAAAGGGCGATTTGTTGAAAGCTGTCGGTGTTTATGATGACGATGCTTTTATTGGTACAAATCAGCTTTGGGGTGGTTGCTTTATGTTGATGAAGTCTCCTGTTTCTGAGAAGTTTTTGAATGATTGGATTGCTCTTAATAATCTTTCGAAAGAATTGATAACAGACAAGCGCTCAATAGTAGCCAACAAGCCTGGCTTCAAGGAGCATCGTCACGATCAGAGTACGTTCTCACTTACTGCAAAACGATACCCTCATACAGAAATCTCCTGGAAGGAAACGCACGTAGAAGACAGCAATTGCTTAAATGTAGACGCAGCGAATTGTAATAGTCCGATACTTGCAAAGCGTACTAAAGAGATTGGACGTCCGAAATCTGAGATTATAAAGAACAAGTTGTTGCGTCCATGGCGTATGTTCTTGAATTTTTATTTCCGTAAGATAAGAGGTTATGAATTTGCAGGAACAAAGTATCCTTGGTAATGGTGGAAAAATGTATGTTTTGCTTGTTGAGTTAAAGAAAGGGAAAGAGAAAGTTACAGACCAACTGGCAGCAGGTGAATGCTTTGCAAAGTTTATAGTTGATACCTTAAACCGGGTGGAAGGAAAGAACTATTCTCCGGTCATTCGAAAAATTGCAATTCGAGACAAATACCTCAGACTTAAGCCAACAACACAAATGAAAAATGTTGAATACGATGAATCTGGATTTTACACATTTAGAGGGTATAAATTTTATGTTGAACAATTTTTGAAATAATTTGATGTTCTCCAACGAAGGCACGAAGTCGGCACCGATAGTTATTGAGAAGATTGTAATGTCTATTCTACTGCTAAGTCAGGTACGCTGACATATCAGAGTGCTCCAGTGGAGCATCCTGCAATACCGCTTAAAAAGAAGCAATAAGGATGAAATCTCAGATTATAGGAAAATCTGCATTGCAAGGTATGAAAAAGCGATTACGTGAAAATGGTAGATTGTTATGAGGAATTTTGAAGTGAAGAATAAAATAATTTACACAGATACCTCTAATAATAGAGAGTATAAAATGAACTTATAAGTGTTATGATTGAAAGTATATATATATGGATTTTATTTGGGACTATTTGTATAATCACTCTTATTCCTCCATTTGTTTTCATCGTTACATTTTTCAATGATGATGATGATGAAGCTGGAGGCTTTAGCTACTTGATGCCATTGACTGCTTTAATGATGGGTTTTTTCCCTATAGTAGGAAGTCTTGTCATTAATGTGGAGATTTTATCTTGCATATATTGGATAGCAGAAACAGTGATATTTGCATTGTTGTTTTTGATAACTATTTTCCATGTAAGGCGTAATCCTCATTATCTGTTTAGCTTGTTGCTAACTTTAGGAGTGGATGCTTTTATGTTATTGTCTCATTCAACGATATCTCTGAAACATGATTTGCCATTTTATGGTAGTTTTTCTTTTGAACTGCCTGAGTCTTTGTGCTCTATTTGGCTTCCGCTATTTATCATATCAATAGTCTTCGCTTTACTCTTAAAACGTAAGGAAACAAATTTTGTTCATGTATTTAACGATGATGTGGCTGATAAAGAAAGAAAAATAGATGATTCTTTTTCTGAGGTTCTTATAAGAAAGAGTATAGAAAATCTATCAGAGAAATTTTCAATGCAGAATGAGTACATGATGAGCAAAATGGAACATTTGTTTAATCTGCTCAATCGAATAAATATTACAACAATGTCTGTAGGTGATAAAAAAATGATAAACTCTATAGACCGATGTTGGATTCTTTACAGTCTTTATCAGCAAAAGTGGATGCATTGTTGGCTTCACAAAATGACACGAAAGCTGTTCTTGCATCTAATACATCAAACATCTTATTGATTAAGGAAATTACTCATTTTATTGCTACACCTCTTGCAAGTATAGAGTCAAATTGTAATTTACTCATGGATACATTCAATTCCAATTCGAAGAAAAATGAACAAAATTTGATTTGGGTAAGGAGAATTCTTACAGCAGTATCAATGTGCAAGGGAATACTCGAGACATATAGAGAAATTTATTTGAGTACAAAAAGTGATGATACTTGCGGACTAAAAGAATTGGTCAATTCAACCTTTGACCTTTATAAGGAAAGGGATAAGAAAAAGCTCAAACTGAATACTAATATAAAAGACTCGTATATGTCATGTAGCAATTATTATATGATGTCTTTAATAATGCCATTGCTATCTAATGCGGTTACAGCATCAGAGGATTCCTCTACCATAGAGATTATTGAGTCGAATGGAATAATAAGGATATCCAATACATATATAAATGATGTAGATATAGCCTTGTTTGAAAAGGATGGGTATTCCAGTAAACCCAATCATTATGGATTAGGTTTATATACAGTAAGACATTTGTTGGCCAGTCGTAAACTTGGCAAGATGAAATGCCAAAAGGAAAATAATAGAATTATTTTTGAAATACCAATTAAGCAACAATGATATGGCAAATGAAATAGAAATATTGGTAGTTGATGATGATTTAGCAGCAGCTAAAAGTTTTGCTGAATTAATAGAAACTAAGTTGAAGATAAAAACAGGTGCTTGTTCTAATGCAGATAAAGTATTATCTATCATTCGGACAGGAACAATTAAAGTTGTTGTTCTTGATGAGATAATGCCAGGGATGAATGGAACTGAGCTTTTTAGAAAGATTCAGAACATAAACCCTTATGTAAAGGCATTGTTGTTAACCGGTGAAGCTGATGTTTCTGATATAATTAAAGCTACGAAATTAGGCTATTCTGACTATTCGCAAAAATCTAAAATAGCAGAATTACCAGGTAAGGTAATGGTTGTATATACTCAGTATGAAATCGGATTATCTGAACAGTGTGACAAGGATATAAAACTAAGTGTGTGGAGTCCGACAAAGAATGGCTTTGGCTTATATAAATATTTTGTAAGTTCTGTAGAACTAGTGTCAAAAGAGTTTTACTTTGAAGATGGTTGGCAAACTAAATTGGAGTTAGATTCTTCTGAACAGGTACAAGACATTTCGTATGAATATACAGAAGAATGTATAGTAAAAGCTGGAACTGAATTTAAGCAATCTACAAGTTTTGGTTTTCAGATGGGGAAACTCACGTCTTTAAAAGGTCAATTGGATGCAGTAGTTACAAGCCATATAGATAGTTCTATCTCTTCAACTTTGAAAACGAGTAAAAAAATCACTCAAAAATATCGTCTTCAAGAAGGAGTAGAATCCGGAAAGCAAGCTGTAAAAAAAGTATTTGAACGAAATCCTGTTTATTATAAGTTTGAGTTGCTTCTTAAAAAACAGTGTAGATTCTGTAATAATACAAGAATATTGCCAATAGAGGTTTACAAGCGTATACCAAAGGTCGCAACGCGAGTAACTATCTATTACACAGATAACACAAGGCAAACCATTGACACGGGGTTTGTATCTATAAATTAAATTGCTTTATGTCACTTCAATCAAATAACAACAAGCGAATAGCGAAGAATACTTTGCTTCTTTACTTTCGAATACTCTTTATGACGGTGGTGTCACAATACACGAGCCGAGTCATATGGAATGCGTTGGGAGTGGAAGACTTCGGAATATATAATGTGGTAGGTTGTGTCGTTGCGATGTTCTCTGTAACATAGCTTCTATGTATTATCTAAAAAATCATATAATTATGACTATAGATAGTGTCTTCAAACAAATCCAAGATATTGTTTCAGCCCCAACACCTCCAGTGATAGTATTGGGTAGCGGAGCTTCGATTTCGTATGGAATTGCTTCAATGTGGAGTCTTGCCACTATGTTGAAAGATTATTTTAGTTCGAAGAGTTATGTCTCTGAATCGTCTAAAGAATGCGTAAATCGCTTTCTCTCATTATTAGAAAGGGGTAAAGGCTTGGAAGATGCATTGTTGGAAGCAAAGGTTACTGAAGAAGTAGAGAAAGATATTGTCATTAATGTTTGGAAAATGATAGTGAAGCAAGATATTGAGGTCTATAAGCAAGCAATATCTGGTAAGTATATTGATTTGAAAGAACTTTTTGATTATCTTATCTATAATCGGGAAGGCGTAGAGTTGAATGTAGTTTCAACCAATTATGATAAAATTGCAGAATATGCAGTTTCTCAGAGTGAAGCCTATCTTAATACAGGTTTTGCCTCCAACTATTTGGGGCAATTAAAAGTAAATTTGGATGGATGTCCAACACGGCTAAAAGAATCTTATACCGGTAAGGTGAATATTTGGAAAGTACATGGTTCTTTGGATTGGTTTAAGAAAGACAATGTTACTTATTGTTTTCCGAATATGTTAGAGATTCCTGCAGGATATACCCCTTGCATTATTACTCCTGGCAATAACAAATATGAAAAAACGCAGCAACCGCCTCATCGAGAATTGTTAAGCAAGGTAGATGAGTGTTTCACAAAAGCCAAAGGTTTTCTTTGTATAGGTTATGGCTTTAACGATGAGCATGTCCAGCCTGTCTTGTTGAATAAGGCTTCAAAAAATGGTCTTCCAATAATTATTGTAACAAAAGAAATTGTTGAATCTATTCGTAAAAATGTGATGGATGCCAAACACAATTTTATTGCGATATATAGTAATGACGCAAATGGGTGCATTATAGAGACCAAAGATGATAAATTGTCAATACCCGATAAGGAATATTGGCGTTTAAAAGAGTTTTGTACCATTATAAAATAGTTGATGATTATGGCAAATGAATCTTTATTAAAATATGGCGTAAAAGAGAGTATAGGGCAAGTGAACGCTGTTGATACAGGAACAGCAACAGTAGTTGTAACAGATGACTCTGTGCTTTCTCAGTTGCAAATCAATCAATTGTTAGCTATAAAAAGTCCTCGTCCAGGGCGACATATTATAGCAATGATTATGAAGATATTTCGTAAGTCAGCTTCTATAGATAAGACTGAGGAAGATGAAGAAAGCGAAGCACTTGAACAAATGTCGCTTAATGTTATCAAGATTGTTTTCATCGGAGAATTCATAGACCATGAAGGTATAAAATTCAATCTTTTCCGTAGAAATGTCAGTGCAGTTCCTTCTATTGATGCTTCTTGTTATAAAATAGAAGGAGATAGGCTTACGGCTTTGATGCAATGTATTTCTACTGATGCCGCAAGTGTGGTAAATCCTTTAAAAATAGGTCTTTATACGATGGATGAAAAGTCCAGTGCCTATTTGGATGGAGATAGATTGTTTCAGCGTCATGCGGCTATCGTAGGTTCTACTGGTAGTGGAAAATCGTATTGTGTAGCACGTATTGTAGAGCAGATGGCAGATTTACCAAATGCAAATGCTGTTCTATTTGATATACATGGAGAATATTCCACAGATTCCTTCAAGAAGGAAGGCATTGCTCATTATAAAATCGCAACGCCTTCAGATCTTGATGAGTCTGATAAATTGAGCAAAGGTATTTTGATGATTCCTTATTGGCTGCTCACTTATGAAGAAATGCAAGCATTACTGTTAGACCGTAGTGACCAGAATGCGCCCAATCAGGCTATGCTTTTGTCTAAAGAGATACTTTCTCAAAAAGAAGAGACAGTGAAAGATACCTCTTTAACGGGAAAGATAACTTTGGATAGCCCAATCCCATATAAATTAGATTTTGTTCTTCTAAATCTCACAAAATTGGATGAAGAAAGGGTGCCTGGAGCAAAGTCGGGTTCTGATAAAGCTGGTCCATTCAATGGAAAGCTCACTCGCTTCAATCAGCGTCTTCAGAATAAACTGGATGATAAACGTATGGGGTTTATGTTCCACATGTCAGCCGAAGAACTATCTTTGGATTGGTTGAATAACTTTTGTACGACATTGATTGGGAAAGATGATACAACTAAAAACAGAATAAAAGTTATTGACTTTTCTGAGGTTCCATCCGATGTTCTACCTTTGGTCATAGGCTTGGTTGCTCGTCTTGTGTTTACTGTCCAGCAATGGAGTGAAAGTAGTATGCGCCATCCTATTGCTCTATTATGTGATGAGGCTCATTTATATGTGCAACAGATAGAATTGAGAGACTCTGTTGCTGAGATCGGTTTGAAGAGTTTTGAACGAATTGCCAAAGAAGGCAGAAAATATGGTGTTGGCTTGGTTATTATCAGTCAACGACCATCTGAAGTGAACAAAACGGTTTTGAGTCAATGCAATAATTTCATAAGCTTGCGTCTTACAAATGTTGAAGACCAAAATGTCATTAAACGCTTGTTGCCAGATAATTTGGGAAATATTGCCGACAACTTATCACTTTTGGATATAGGCGAAGCTATTGTGGTGGGAGATGCCATTTTGCTTCCTTCAAGGATAAAAATCGACCATCCAACCATTGTACCATCGAGTCAAACGGTAAAGTTTTGGCAGAAGTGGAATGAAAAAGATTTGCATCAAGATTTGAATATGGCCGTGACAAATATGATTAAGCAATCTAAGAATTAATTCTATTTTGTTTATTATGCTCATCCAATGGATTATAAGGTACGTCGCACTTCCAACGAAGGTACGAAGTCGGCACCTATCGTTATTGAGGACGATGTCTGGGTGGGTGCTCACAGTATCATCCTCAAAGGTGTAACAATCGGTGCACGAAGCATCATTGGTGCAGGTAGCGTAGTGACAAAGAGTATTCCTGCCGATTGTGTGGCAGTAGGAAACCCGTGCAGGGTGATAAAGAATTTAAAATAATGAAACAACGTATTGATTATATCGACCGAATGAAGGGCATGGCAATCTTCTTGGTTGTTATGGGACATGTTTACGGAATGGTTTTCGACCAGTCTGAGAACATAACATACAAATGGATCAGCAGTTTTCACATGCCTTTGTTCATGTTCTTGAGTGGTCTTGTTGCCTGCTCAGGTGTTGTGGCTCCGTATTGGGGCGTTAGAAAACTGGGCAAGAAGTTGAAAGGACTGCTGTTGCCGTTGGTCGTGTTTGGAATGTGTTTCACCATGACCTTCTCAAAAGACTTCTTGACAGGCTTGATCGGCTTTCTTGAATCGCCAAACAAGTACGGCTACTGGTATCTGATGACCTTGGCTGTATTCTATGTGTCGCTTTCGCTGTACCGCTTGAATGTCAAGCAAAAGTGGTATGTAGATGCTGCATTGGCAATTTCTTTATGGGGGGGGTACTTCGTACTATGTAAATATACAGCACAAACGAAAGATTACTTCTGTCTGCTGAATTGCGGTAACTTCTATCTGTTCTTTATGCTTGGCGTTTTCACCACAAAGTATCGGTTGTTGGAAAAGGCGAAGAATGCCAATTGGCTGTTCTCTGTCTGCATCGTGCTGTATGCCGTCTTGTTCTGCGTAGAGATGCCGATACATGCTTTGGACAGCTTGAATAGGCACATCTTCATGCCGTTCTGCATGGTGTTTGTCATTGTTATCTTGTTTATGGCACGCCACGGCGAGACGTCGCGCTTTGAACGTATATTAGACTATGTAGGCAAGAGAACGCTTGATGTGTATGTGCTCCATTATTTCTTTATCAGCGTTGTTCATCTGCAAGACGTGGGTAAATACCTGGAGGAATCAGGCAATAGTCTCCTGATGTTTGTATTGGCAGTCGGCTTAGCTACAGTCATTACAGCTTTGTCTGTTGGCGTAGGAAATGTACTTCATAAAGGGCGGCTGATTGAAAAATTGGTTTATGGAAAATAACAAAAAAACAATAAAGGCGGTGGCTCCTTTCGCTCACCCCGGTTTCTTGAACTTCAAGCAGGCGCCGTTTGCGGCTTGGGTAAGAAACGGGGGGCTGGTGGCGCAGGAGCACTATCCTCCTCGGTGGTTGCACGGAGCGGCGTACCGATGGGAACTGCCTACGATATGGAAGAGTAGGAAGGAGGCGCGACTGAGGTTCGTTGAGCCGGTGTCGCTTTCGTTCGACTCGTTCCCCGACTATGCGAGGTACGAGGTTGTGCCGATGTTCTGGGACTGTTGGCCTCGCTACTTCGAGAAGACTTGCCTATGGCTGAGAAAGCATGGGGTGAGAACGGCGATATTTTCTTCGCGTCAGACCGCAGAGAAGATGCAGGAACGATTCTCGGGCAAGCACGAAGGATGGCAGAAGATAGATGTTATCTGGTGTGCGGAGGCTGTAGACGAGTCGGTTTATCAGTCGGGCAAACTTCTGAATGACAGAAAGATTGACTTGCTGGAGTTCGGACGGTCGAACGATAAGGTGGTCAGTTCGGCGAAACTGGCTGGTGTGAAGATTAATGGGGCGCCGCTGCAGCATGTCTGCACGAAGCAGAACGGCAAGTTCATCTTCACCAACGAACAGCTTTATGAGGCGATGGGTGACGCGAAGGTTACAATCGCCTTGCCACGTAGCATGACGCAGCCGGAGATTGCGGGCGACATCGAGACGCTGACGCAACGCTATTGGGAGTGTATGTTCTCACGGATAGTGATGGTGGGGCATGCGCCGCAAGAACTCGTCGACTCCATCGGGTATAACCCAGTGGTAGAACTGCGAGACGACATCGCGGCAGAAGACCTGATTGCCGATGTGTTGGAGCACATCGACGATTACCAACAGCTTGTAGACCGCAACAGAGCAACGGCGGAACGGCTCGGTAGTTGGACGGTAAGAATGAAGTGGTTGATGGGAGAGTTGAACAAACGCTATATATAATATTAGTTTTGTGGAAAAATCTACCATATCTTCCAGCAAGCGCACAATGAATTGTGTTACAATGAGATAGAGGCTGGGAGACAACTGGCAGAAGGTCGTTATCTACCAGCCTATCTGCCAGCCACAGACATCTATCTTCCAGTTGCAGGCATGCAACTATCAGCAGATATACAGCGCGCATATCGTTACCGCTATGCTAAACAGTTGTTACCGCGGTGCAAAAATGATGTTACAGCATCGGGGAAATAGTGTTTTCTCGCTGCGGTAATAGCTTTACCACGTTGTGAAAGATGGGTTGTCGATGTATGCTGGTACATAAACATCTAAGATAAATTAGAAATATTCAAAAATATTGTGTATCTTCGCAGTATAAATGTAAACAAAGAGGCTATATGTATATATCAAGGATAAAACTATTTAATTGGAAAAACTTCCACGATTGTGAAGTTGCACTTTCGGAACGTTGCTTCATTGTAGGAGCAAACGCTACCGGAAAGTCTAATTTCCTGGACGTTATCCGCTTTATGCGTGACATAGTAAAGCAGGGAGGCGGATTGCAGGCTGCGGTTGCCCTCCGCGGCGGATTGAAAAAGATACGTTGCCTCGCAGCCCGACAAAGAACGGAAGTATGTATAGATGTGGATATCTGCGAAAATGGGCAAAGCAGTCCGAAATGGCGATATTCGTTGGAATTGTCGAACAAAGGCGGTGGAATACGAAAACCATACCCTTTAGTGAATCGTGAGATAGCATACAACTATTATACCAAAGAGACGGTACTTGATCGTAAGTACAATAGCAAAGGCGAGGACTCAGAAACCTTGAAGTTTACCCATCTTGAACAACCGACAGCTAATGCTGAGTTCAGGGAGATTAAGGAGGTGTTCCAGACAACCGAATACCTGAATGTGATTCCACAATTTGTAAGGGATGCAGACTCTGTGATGTTATCGTCAGGAATGGAGGATTATTTCGGACGTAATTTCATGGAACGTCTTTCTCTGCTGAATACTGCAACACGCAATAAGTATCTTAAAATAATCAACGAGGTACTTCTCACGGCTGTTCCACAATTGGAAAATCTGTCGTTCGTGAAGGACGAGAAAGGCGTTCCGCATATCGAGGCTAAATACAATCATTGGAGGGCTAAAGGCAGCAAGCAGAACGAGAAAATGTTCTCGGATGGAACCATACGTCTCATCGGTTTTCTGTTTGCCATGTTAGACGGCAGTGGCATTATACTTTTGGAAGAGCCTGAGACGAACTTGCATACTGCCATCATTGAGGCGATACCAGAGTTTATTGCCAAGGTGCAGCGCAACAAGAAAAGGCAGGTCATCATAACAACCCATAGTTACGAGATATTGTCAAATCCGGGAATACGAGCCGACGAACTTGTTATCTTGCGTCCGACATCAGAAGGAACGGTTGCAAAAAACGCCAAGACGGACAATACCGTCAGTGCAATGCTTGACGCTGGTCTTTCTGCTGCCGATGCCGCAATGTCTGAGACAAAGGCGCAGAATGTAAGCGATATTGGCAACGTTGTACTTTAAACCGTATAAGGCATGACAGAAGTTTTTATTGTGGGTGAAGATCCTGTTACACAAGAAATATCAGAGGGCAAGTCGTGTAAAGGTCGTGAATACAATTCTGCATTATTGCCATATATACGCACAATGTGGAATGCAGAGAATGCGCGAAAAAATTCATACAGCTTGGACAGAACAATATTACGCATTCAATCTCTTTAGGCTGGAAGATAGGCTGGAGGATTCGGGCTTTTAAGAAAATCTACCAGCCTTTATGTGGTTGAAAAGCAGTAGGTTGCAGGAATGCTGGGAGATATGGGAGATTTTTTGCGTAACAGATTTGTGTTTTGAATAAACGATAATAATAATGTTCTTCTAAGAAATAAAAAATAATATATAAAAATATGATACCAAAGATAATACATTACTGCTGGTTCGGACGCAATCCGTTGCCCGAACTGGCGCAGAAGTGCATTGCTTCGTGGAAGAAGTATTTGCCTGATTATGAGATAAAGGAGTGGAATGAGGATAACTTCGATGTTAACATCATTCCGTATACGGCAGAGGCGTATGCCATGAAGAAGTATGCTTTCGTGAGCGACTATGCACGCTTCTGGATTTTGCATAAGTACGGCGGCATCTATTTTGATACGGATGTGGAGGTGATACGTCCGATTGATGACATCATAGCTCGTGGCAACTTTATGGGTTTCGAGACCGATCCGAATCCTGCAAAGGGCGACGCGAGCGAAGGGAGCGTCGCCCCCGGCCTCGGCCTGGGGGTAAACCCCGGCCTCGGGATAATAGAAAAAATGATGCACTATTACGATGGGCAGCATTTTGTGCATGAAGCGGTAATGAAGAATCAAATTACTGTGGTGCATATAGCAACCAAGGTGCTTTGCGATAATGGCTTGAAGAATGTGGCTGGTATACAGGAAGTGGCTGGTTGCTACATATATCCGGCAGAGTATTTCTGCCCTATAAATGTCACGACAGGTCGCATCCATGTTGAGAAGAACACTCGCACCATACACCATTATGCAGGAACATGGGTGGACAAGAAATTCTCGCTGAAGGAGTTTGTGAAACGAATTCTACCAGAGAAACTGTTACTTTCTATTTTTTCGTTGAAGGCTAAACTAAAAAACAAATAACAATGAAAGGTATTGCTCGTTTTTTTACTCTTTATTGGATTGTGTATTTCCCTACGTGTATCGCATACAACGATTTGCCTGGCTTCTCGAGTATAGACGAGGCGATGACAATCTTGCTGTTTCTATATACCATAACGAAGTTCGGTTCTCGATATACAAACAGAAAGCCTTGGAGTGAGTTTTTCGTTTGTATTAGTATCATGGCGTTTTATGTAGGATATTCGTTGATGTTTGGAGCCAATGTGGCTGAATCTGTCTGGATAGACCTTATGCAGGAGATACGTCCTTACACTATTGTTTTTTGTACGTGGATTCTGAATCCGCAATTTACGAAAAAGCAGAAGAAATGGATGTTGGCAACAATGGTTGTCACATTAGGGTCTTGGATATTCTACCATCCAGAGTCATTGCAAAGTGAAAATGCAGAGTTCCCGGTTCTTGGCCAGTTGGCTATTTGTACGGGCATGGCTTGGTATCTGCTCACGGAGCCTATAAAGCGCAATAAATACATTGCTTTGGCATTGGTACTGACGGGTATGATTGCTCCGAAGTTTAAGTTTATGGGTGAGGTGGTCTGCTTTATCGCTTTTGTATTCTTCCTGAAGAAGCGCCTTAATTTCAGATCGCCAAAGACAATGATTTATTGCACTATCCTCGTGGCAATAATCCTGACGGTTACATGGACACGATTTGATGGTTATTATGTTTCGGGATTGAGTAATGATGAATTAGCCCGTCCGATGACATATAAGACTTCATTGAAGATTTTGTATGATTACTTCCCGTTCGGTTCTGGCATGGGTAGCTTTGCTTGTAATGGTGCATGGAAATATTACTCGCCGCTTTATTATAAATATAAACTGAATGATATTTGGGGACTTGACGAAGGCGGTGGTTTTATATGTGATGCCTATTACCCTACATTGGCGCAATTCGGCATTGTAGGCGTTTTCTTCTTCCTTTGGTTTTGGAAGCGCCGCATGTCGGCTATCAACGTCATCGTAGACATGCGCTATTATCGTGTAGCGATGATTACCATCTGCTGTCTTGCCATCGAGCAGACTGCCGACTCGTCGTGGCTCTCGGGTAAGGGCATGGGCTATTGCATGCTTCTCGCATTGTGTCTGAACGCAAACAGAAATTTGAATAACATGTTGCAAAAGCGAAAATAAATGAAACAAAGAATATACTGGATAGATGTTGTTAAGTTTGTAGCTGTCGTTTTTGTAATATTAGCGCATGTGGTATGGGCAACAGAACAAAGCAATCATGACGGTTGTGAGCTTCCGGTAAATCTCATGATAATCAATAGGGTTATTGCTTCTTTGGGCGTACCTTTATTCATGATGGTTAGCGGAACGTTGTTGATGAAGAAAAGTTTTGAAACGAAAGCAGACATCATGGCTTTTTACCGGCACGGCTTGCTTCCGCTTGTTGTAACAGCCGAAATTTGGATTATAGCGTACTGCATGATTGCATTGCGACCATTCACTTTTAAGGAACTAATATTGAATATGGCGCTGGTTCGTAAACCGGAGGTGCATCTATGGTATGTTAGAGTAATAGTTGTTTATTATCTCTTGATACCATTTTTGAACAGACTAAGAATAAATAGTAAATGGCTCTTTGTCGTTTTGCTCGCTCTGGTAGCAACCTTTACATTCGCTTATAATGCTTGGCTTATATACGAAGGCAACTTATGTCCTACAACACCTAACCGCTCATATTTCTGCTATTTGATTTATATGACAGCAGGCTTTGTTCTTGCCAGACAATCGTTGTCTCCGAAAAAACTCTATGCAGCAGTTTTTATGTTGCTAATTGGGGGGGCGGTTTTATTCTTGACTCTGTCAAGGATAGGTTACTTTCTGTGGTATGACAATCCGTTACTGGCTGTTATGGCAATCAGCTTATTCTATATTATTCGTTTTGTGTTTTTGGGCAAAATGGAGAAACATGTCGTTTCTGAGATATCAAAGATGTCGTATGGCATTTATCTGTCACACTTCCTGCTGATTTATGTTGTAGGTATGATAGTAAAAGCAGATTGGTTTAATGGTGTTTATTTTTATTTAGCATTGCTAGCTGTTTTGATGTTCGACTTCATTCTTATTTTGGGGATAAAGAAATATGCGCCCAAAGTATGCAAAGTGGTTTTCAGATATTAAGCAGCTTGTTATAGTTTAAAATATGACAAAAGTGTTAATGGTTGGCTCTGCTGAGCAGAGTGGTGGAGGCGTAGCGAGTGTGCTGCGCCTGATGAAGATAATGCCTTTCTGGGAGAAGTACCGATGCGGATGGCTCGGCACGCAGATTCAGAGAGGATATGGTGTGCCACATGGGTAATCAGTTGGAGGATCATACGCATAATAAATTGTTTATATGGTGTCTGAATCGGGCTGATTGTGTGGTGCTGTTAGCAAAGAAGTGGCAGAAGTGTTTTGCAGAATGGTTACCTTAACTGAAAGAACTGCAAGTAAACGTTAAAAACAGAAATAAAATTTGCTGAAAATTTGCAAGTTATTGATAAAAGTACTAATTTTGTTTTATAATCAATAAATACAACCAAGTTATGAGCATATACTTAAAGTCTATTCATATTAAAAAACTCTTTTATTTATCAGGCATTGACATCAATGTCTGTGAAGCAGGTAAGATGAAACATTTGTTGATTACCGGTCCAAATGGTACTGGTAAGACCTTGTTGTTGGGGGCAATTGTGGATTATCTTGAAAAAATCGCAAAAGATCCTGACTTGTTGTTTTTAAATTATGAGAAGTATTTAAAGGATAATGAAAGACTTTTGGCTTCCGCTAAAACAAATGAAGAGAGAATTAAGTGGCAAAAAGGGGTCGAATATTGGACTAAACTAATAGAAAATTTATCTGGTAAGGTAAGTTTATCTCTGAACGAGGTCGAGTTACTGCCTAAAGCAATTTCGGATAAGCAATTTCTGTTGGCATACTATGGCGACCAAAGACGTTCTGAGTTTAAGGAGGTCAAGAACCCAGAGAAGCCAAATTTGGAATATCGTGACATCAAAGTCAACAAAGTGAGTGAATTCATCAAGTTCTTGGTGGACTTGAAGGTGCAGCGTGCTTTAGCGGATGGTGAGAATGCTAAGGAATATGCCCATGAGATAGACGAATGGTTTGGGGTATTTCAGAATATCCTTCGTCGTTTGTTTGAGGATGACGAATTGAACTTAGAGTTTGATTTCAAGACTTATGCTTTTTACATCCATTCATATGGCAAGAAGTTTAAGTTCACAGAGTTGTCGGCAGGCTATTCGGCTGCTCTTGACATTATCGTGGATTTGATCTTGAAGATGCAAGGCAAGGACATGTTGAAAAGAGCTTTCAATACCCCTGGCATCGTGATGATAGATGAGATTGAGACTCATTTACATCTTAAAATGCAAAGGGAGATTTTACCTTTGCTTACAACATTGTTCCCTCATATCCAGTTGATTGTGACGACTCATTCTCCTTTTGTACTCAACTCCTTGAACAATGCCGTAGCATATGACTTGTTGCGCCATGAGGTAATCTCTGATTTGACAGATTACTCATACGATGCTTTGGCAGAGGGGTATTTCGGCGTGGAATTGGCATCAGGAAAGTTGCTTGAGAGTGTTGCGAGATTTGAAGAGTTGTCGCAGAAGAGTTCTTTGTCTCTTTTGGAGAAGGATGAATTGAAAAATATAGAGAGGGATTTGGATAAAATTCCTGATGCAGTTGCACCTACTATCAAAGAGCGATATTATGCAGCATTGGCAGTTATGCCAAATACAAGAAAGGAGTTTGTATGATAAAGGTATATAAATCAGATAAGGCTCCAGAAAAACTCGCAAAAGCTGGATATACTTGCGACGAAGTGAAGCAAGCGATATTGAATGATCAAAAAGACAAATGCTATCTATGTGAACGAAAGGTAACTACTGATTATCAGGTAGAGCATATTGTATCGCGCACAAATAACAAAGAAAAGGTGAACGAATGGGAGAATCTATTTCTCGCTTGCAATTATTGCAATGACCGCAAGAAGCATTACTATGATGATATTCCCTTGCCTAATCAATTGGAGTTTGAGAATGTAATATCTCAAACGATCAATTTGAAAACTCAAAAGGCTGACTTCCGCATAAGTAAAATCAATCCCCAGTTGGCCAAACTAAAAGAACTATTGGATAAGTTGTTCAATGGGAAAGGTATCTGTCGTAACTTGATGGAAAATCGTTTTTGGAATGACTTTATGAGTGTTTATCGCAATTTCTTGCGAAGGGTTGCAGCTTATAAAATAGATCCTACCGAGGAAAACAAACAACTTGTCATTGAGGAATTGTCTATAGAACCTCAAATCCGCAACCTATAGGGTTTAGTGGGATTTTGCTTGCAAAGCGACAAAA
>ENA-ORPK01000937-ORPK01000937.1-human-gut-metagenome-genome-assembly--contig:-NODE-937-length-25067-cov-5.350592_pt1 | contig 25067 bp, 23 predicted proteins | sample MGYA00242139_ERZ509068 | MGnify/ENA primary metagenome ERZ509068 (study PRJEB26280, sample SAMEA2338687) | human gut metagenome | biome: human gut; feature: human-associated habitat; material: faeces... | reverse complement strand
CCTGAGCCGAAGGATCTCGGCGAAGCCGCCACCTTCATTCCTCATTACAATTCTCATTTTTTCTCCCTCTTGCAATTTTTTCTCAAATCCGCTATTCTACATACATAGCACACTATATGATTTACAGAACCGATCAAGCGAGGATATATTATGAGCAATATCGAACAACTCCTGATGGATAAGAAGATGAAGCGGACGAAGGCGCGTGTCCTGATCCTGAAGACGCTCGCCAAAGGACTCCCGCTCTCTGCGGGCGAAGTCTTCGAGGCGGTGCGTGTCAAGGATACACAGCTCTCGCTCTCGACGGTATATCGGAATTGCGAAGCGCTCGCTGAGCATGGGCTTCTCTCCCGCTCTACCACGATGTCCGATGGTCTCACGCGCTACGAATTCGACCACGGCACGCCCGTCCCTCATGCGATCTGCACCTCCTGCCATCGCATCTTCCCGATCGATATCCATCTCGAAGAGGGCTATAAAGAGAAGCTCTCACAGGAGTACGGCTTCGCTGCGTCCGATCCGCGCATTGAGATCTACGGGCTCTGTAAGGACTGCCAGAAGAAGGGGAACTAGGGACTAGGGACTAGGGACTAGGGACTTGAATACCACTTTTCGGGCATCACCCATATAAGCCTTCCCCGCATGGGGAAGGGGGACCGCGCCAGCGATCGTAAATCGTCGGCTTGAGATTCTCTTTCCCACTTATCTTTCATCCCGCCAGTGCCCTATCCGCCCCTTCGGGGCACCTTCCCCTCGAGGGGAAGGCTGTGTGTCGGGGATAGCGCTTTCCCCTCCAACCTCCGCCCCTTCGGGGCACCTCCTTCCAAAGGAAGGAGGGAGCATCCACGCGAGCCCCTTCCCTTGGAAGGGGCTGCTGAGCGCAGCGAGGCGGGGTTGGCTTCCTTTTTTGCGGCGAAGCCGCCTCCTCTTTACCTTCCCCATTGGGGAAGGGGGACCGCGCAGCGGCGCTCGGGTGCTCTCGTAAATCGTCGGCTTGAGATTCTCTTTCCCGCTCTCTTTCATACCGCCAGTACCCTATCCGCCCCTTCGGGGCACCTTCCCCTCGAGGGGAAGGCGATTCCTGCTCAGCGGTAAAGCCGCCACCTTCATTCCTAATTTCTCATTTAATTCCCTTCCAGTCTCGCTACGCCGAGCGGCGGGCTTTCAAGGAAAGTGACTTTCGGATTTCTCTGGGCGAGCCAGCCGGCCTGCCATGCATTCGGCAGGAGATAGACAGGACGCTCGCGGCGGTCATAGACGACCATCGCATTGTCGATGCCAATAAGCTCTTCCGGTGGGACATCCCCTTCCGTCCAGCGAGCTGCGGTGTAGGAGAGAGGCTCCAGATTCACATTGACATTATATTCATTTTCCAAACGGTACTTCATGACTTCGAACTGTAGCTGGCCGACAGCGCCGATGATGAAAGACTCCATGACGTAAGGCTGCTTGTAGACCTGGATCGCCCCTTCCTGCGCGAGCTGGGAGACACCATTCAGGAACTGCTTTCTCTTCATGCTGCTTTCCGGAGACAGACGGGCAAAAAGCTCCGGCGGGAATACAGGGAAATCAATGAAGGTGACCGGATGCTTCTTCTCGCAGACGGTATCGCCGACACCGAGCTCACCGGTATCGAAAAGACCGATGATGTCGCCCGGGTAGGCTTTCTCGACCGTCTGTCTTTCCGTCGCGAGAAACTGCTGCGGCTGGGAGAGACGGAGCATCTTGCCGCTCTGGCGATGCAGGACGGTGATGCCTTTCTCGAAGACGCCCGAGCAGATACGCATGAAAGCGACACGGTCATGATGCTTCGGATCCATATTTGCCTGGATCTTGAAAATGAAGCCGGAGAACGCCGGATCTTCCGGCTCGATGGTGCCTTCCAGCGTCTTTCTCGCTTCCGGCGGCGGCGCAAGCTCGAGGTATTTCTCCAGAAATGGCTGTACGCCGAAATTCGTCATAGCCGATCCGAAGAACATCGGTGTCAGCTCCCCTTTGGCGACTTTTTCCGCATCGAAGGGATCGCCCGCTTCATCAAGAAGCTCCAAATCATCACGGAGCGCATCCAAAACTTCCTGCCCGACCTGAGAAACGATGGCTTCGTCATCGATCTTGCCGGAGATCACTTCCAGCTTCTTCACGCCATGGGCATTGTCCTTGATGAAGATATGGCACATCTCCGTCTCACGGTCATAGATGCCTGTGTAGTCACCGTTCACACCGATCGGCCAGTTCATCGGACAAGAACGGATGCCAAGCACATCTTCAATATCCGCCATCAGATCGAACGGATTCTTACCGAAATGGTCAATCTTATTCACGAAGGTGAAGATCGGGATCCCGCGATCCGAGCAAACCTTGAAGAGCTTCTTCGTCTGCGCTTCGACGCCCTTTGCCACATCGATGACCATGACCGCCGAGTCGACAGCCATCAGCGTGCGGTAGGTATCCTCCGAAAAGTCCGCATGCCCCGGGGTATCCAGGATATTGATGCGGCAGCCCTGGTAGTCGAACTGCAGCACCGAGCTCGTGACAGAGATCCCGCGCTGTTTTTCGATTTCCATCCAGTCAGACACCGCATAGCGCGCCGTCTTCCTCGCCTTGACAGAGCCTGCGAGATGGATCGCACCCCCGTAAAGCAGTAATTTTTCCGTCAATGTCGTCTTGCCGGCATCCGGGTGGGAAATGATCGCAAACGTCCGGCGGCGTTTGATTTCTTCTAAGTCAGTCATATTGCACCTCAATCAAAAATATACATCGCTTCATTATAGCATATTTATATGACAGTTCGTAGAAGAAAAGGAAAGCGAAAGCGGCATTCCTACACAAAAACGCACAGGCGGAAAAGCCTGTGCGTTTCTCTCTGTACTTCTCATTTCAGATCACGAAGGACATGATACTTAGTTCCAGTTCCATCCTTTCGTGTGTTCTCTCCCACCTGCATCTGTTTGCTATCGAGTCGAGTAATGGCATCCGTAGTAGCATTAGGATCCACCCGATACACATCCGTCGTGACCTTCGCCCGCACCGGCTGGTCGGCCAATTTAATCCCACCATTCTTATCCGGGCTGTAAATGGCGACCGCATAGTACAGCTTTCCATTTTCCTTATAACCGACCATCGCCCAGCTGTCATTTTGGAGCGCACTGGAATCGATCTGTTTCACAAAATTCGACCCACTGTCACTATCGATCAGCCCATTCTCCGTCGTAAACTCCGGGCCTTTTCTTTTATCGAAATAGTCTTTATGCGGTCCGTTCATGAAGCCAGCAAATGACTGGAACCCAGCCTCCGTATTTTTAAGCGTATCCTGCAGCCACTTCATGTGACGGTCATAGACCTTATCACTTTTGCTCCCCGCTTGAAGAAGCTCTGCGGCGGAGCCAAAGATCCCGGGGATCCCGTCTCCGTAAGACCCCAAAACACCCCATCCGATCCCGACCACCAGACCCAGCATGAGGGCATACTCCACAAAGTTGTTCCCCTTCTGTCCCATATCTCTTACCAGTCCTCTTTCTCGTATAATAAGTTCCAGAGTTTCATTTTCCCATCTTTTCAAGAGAGCTACAAGGAGATAATAAGAGGCGGAGACTCACCCACCCCAACGCAAGAAAAGGAGGGAAGCAAGAAGCAGACTTTTCACATCCTACATCATGACAAAAAGTGCAATCATCAGGATCGCCACAAAGAGACAATAGAAGAACTTCCCCCAGAACGCCTGCCGATTCTGCTTTGTCGAGACCTCGAAGCCGCAATGCGGGCAATACTTCAGCCCCACGACATCCGGCACCGGACCACGGCAATGCGGACACACCTCGCAGTGCCCCGCCGCATACTGCGCGCGCTCCTCCGCCGTCAGCTCCGGCAGGATCTCCACCGGCGTATCCAACAGCCGGCACCCACACGCCGGGCAGAAACGGAGCATATTCCCCTCATACACCCGCCTGCACCCTCGGCAGCGCACGGCATCCTCCGGCAGCGGCTGCTCCAGCACCTGATGACACGCCGGGCATCGATCCCAGCGCTTCCGCATCCCATGCCCGCAGTACGGACACTTTGCAAGATGCGGCCACGACGCCTCCCGGCTCCCCGCCTCCGGCGCATGCGAAGGCTTTGAAAGCGACGTATAAGAGATCCCCGTCCCCGGGATCCCCACTGTCGTCCGGACACCATTCTGTCCGAACGTGATATGCGCCCCTCGCCGTCCGATCGACGTCGAGACCCCGCGCTTTCCGACATTCAGCGTCACTCCCGGCATGATCTTGATCCGCCGCTGAAAACGAAAACCCATTTCTTCCGCCTTCTTTCTCCTGTTGTCTCATATATATGATAAAAACCGTGCTGTTTTGTCTCATTCATAAGACAATATAGCACGGTTTCTGTCTCATCGACAAGACGGTTTTATAAAACTCATTCTAACGAAACAGCCGGTCTTCGTCATTCTGCCAGTTTTTCTTTCAGTGCCATGAGGCTGGCGTCTGCATGCTCAAGATCGATGAAATCAATATGAATATGTACGCCATCTTCGCTTTCAAAGGATAGCGGCTTTTGATTTCTCATTTCGTCATTCAATGGATACAATACCCAGACATCAGGAAGCTTCACACCACATTCACCATATTTGTGCGCATACGCATACATCTGATACATATCTGCTTGTGAAATTCCATAATTGCTCCGCACTTCTGATGTCAGCCGCTTCCACTTGGTATCCAGTATCACCTTGCTCCCATCATTTCTTGTCACTACAACGTCAGGACGCAGATGGAAGCGCTTTGGCGTATCGAAAAGGTACTTCCCCTGATCCTGCGCAGAAACCTGCCAGCCACTAGGCTCATACAATGCCTTCATTCGCTTTGCTACGTAGGCCTCAAAAACTTTTTCCATAGGAAAGAGTATGGCTCGCGCGTTAGTATTTCCCGAAAAAGCGTTAAAGCTCTCTCCCTTTAGGAATACGCGTGACCATTCCACCAAGTGACCATAGGAAATCATCGTCCGATCCATTTTGATCCGAGAAAAATCACGCTCCAGATACACCGATGCATCGATTTCTGAAAATGCCCCTAGAAGACGGCCAATCTCTCTGATATTCTTTTCTGAAGAAGAAATCCTTCTGAGCTTTTGCAGAGTTGCTTTAATGATTCGATTGACAGGGCGATTCAGGCTATACTCGTCAAATGCCATAAAAAATCGTTCCTGATGTGCAAGATTGACGCGAGTCTGCTCAGCCACCCGAAGACGGCCTTTAAAGCATCGCATATTTTTCTCCACCGGCATGTACCTGGACTGCAGCCCCTGTCGCACCAAATATCGGACTTCCGAGAGGTACATTTGAATAAATACTTCATACAGATTCATGGACCCCGTAGCCAGGTTTGCCAAAGAAAGAGCCTGTCCTTCAAATTCTTTCAGTGCACGCAGCATCTGACAAAAAATCTGCTTCGTCTTTCTGAGATTTCCCTTTTCCTCTGCCAATGAAATTTTTGGCAAAATCTCAAGTTGCGTGCAAGAATCAACTTGGATCACCCCTACAAAATTTGATACAGTAATCGTATCCCCCAAATGCCTGCGATAGCTCAACTTCAAAAAGCGAAGAATGTCCGCCTCGCCATCGGAAGCCTCATAGGAGCGAATGAATTCTTCCAATGCACGAAAAGTTTTTTCTGGCAGATACGGATACTCCTGCCGGTAATCCGGATTACAAGTGATCGGCTCAAATTCTCTTACTGTGACTGATTTCATATGCGCCTCACGGATTCATGATTTCCGCAAAACTCTCCAGATGCAAGAATGCCCCCTCTTGCACATGATACTCCATTTCAGGGAGATCAATATCTACCATCCCCTTGAAAAATTTCTTCGCTTTGACAGGCATTCCCGCAATCAGCTGGTACGCAGGATCTGATTTGGCATTATCCCCAAGTACTAACTGGATACGGCTATAGTCTTCATAGAAATATTCCTGTAATAGAGGAATCACCTTCTCTTTGAAAATCTGAGCCAAATTTTCCAATGTAGGCTCCTTCCGCAGCTTCATGAAATACGAATGCCCGATCGTATGCTCTCTATCATAGAGTACCTCGATCCTGTGATTGATTGTTCGAAGCAATTCCCCCACATTCACCTGAACAGAATCAGAAGAAACCACCACATCATCCAAAAGTTCCGGTATTGGCATCATCTCGACGAAGCTGAATCGACGCCGCAACGCTGTATCCATCAGTGCGATCGAACGATCCGCCGTATTCATTGTACCAATGATGAATAAATTCTTAGGTACAGAAAACACTTCTTTCGATCCAGAAAGTACTGCTGTCATTGCCTCCTCTGCGCCTGCCCGCTTCGACTTTTCAAGGAGCGTAATCAGTTCACCAAATATTTTTGACACATTGCCGCGATTAATTTCATCGATAATCATCACCACCGGTAAATCGGAAAGTCTCCTCGCCTCCCGGCAAGCCTCTTTGAAAATCCCATCCTGCATGACATAAGAAATCTTTCCGTCCTCTGTCACCGGCCGGATACCTTCAATAAAATCCTCATACCCATAGGACTGATGGAAAGTCACAAAGAAAATCCCCGCTTCCGCTTTGTGCTGATTGAAATCAGCGAGCATATCCGCATAATCCATCCCACGCCGCATTTTCAGTGCTTTCGCCAATTCCTCTCCCCCACTTTTTACCGGAAGATCTAGGATAGCATCCGCATACAGCACAGAATTATATGTTTTCCCTGTTCCGGGCGGACCATAAAGAATAACGTTCGGATCAATATCAGGTGTCTGCACATGATCCAGATAATCGATCATCTCCGCAATCTTTTCATCTTCTTCCGGTTTCAGACGATGCGGCCCTACCAGCGAAGTGGGCTTGACTCCGTATTCTTTCATTTTTTCTAACGGGCAATAACCATAAGTATACCCCTGAATCATTTTGAATAAGAAGCAAGACGTTTCATCCGGCTTCTCATTTTCATCAAGAGTCTCTTCATTTTTCGGCATATCTTTTATAATGAAATCCGTATCAATGATTTCACACTTATACCGAATCGCCATCTGCGGTGCACTGGCATAGAGATAGACTATATCCCCCACCTTTGCACTTTTCATAGCTGGTACTTTCCACCAGTCAATCACGTCATTATTAGCAAATACCTCATCCAGATCAAAGTCTGGAGTTCTCTTTGGATTCCAACTGACAAGCCAGATGGTAGGTTTATTATCTAAATCCATTTATATCTCCCTCCTACTCTTTTTCCGCCGCCAACAATTTGGCTTTCTTTTCAGATGCGAAGTACGCCTGCTTTTCCGTCTGTGCGGCGGTCTCTGCTGCATTCTCGACATAGATATCCAGCTGTTCCTTCGCCATTTGCTGGACTTCTTCTTCGGGCAAGAAATCCAGCACCGTCGCCGCACTGATATTATTGAAATACGAGAGCACAGTTTCGAATACAGCACGATTGACTTCATTGCCTGCCCGTTTGAAATCAAGGATCGCCTGCAGAATGCCATGGAAAAGGTGCTTGTTGCTGATAAAATTTCTTGAACTGAGCAGAACGATCTGCGAGGCAAAGGAATGTCCCTTCTGCCCGTACATCAATGTTTCTGCCAATTCGTAGGGATTCTTTCGATTCTCATCATAGACCAGATAACCAGTCCACCACAGGCGAGAGAGGCAATTTACGAAAAGGCTTCGTCTCTTCCCATTCCCTACACAGAAAAAGGCTTTCTGAATCTTCTCTTTTTTGTCCTTCGGCTTCTTCGCTTTTTCGATTTCTTCATGTTGTCTGTACCAGACATAGTCCCAAAGTGAAGTGTGAGCCAGACCTGTCCACAAACGGGCATCGCAAGCAACGGAAAGTGGCAGATCTTTCAGGGCATCGTACATTATCTGAATATTTTTCAAGTCTGAAGCATTGAAATTTTCACTCTTGTCCATCGTAAATTCAGGGAAATCCTTGGCATACTCCATGAGACTGTTGTTTCCAGTGAAATGTTTTGAAAACCATTCCCTGTCTTTCTTTTCATAATGAGCTTTATATTCATCATAATTCATCAGCAGGTTGTCCATCGTTTCCTGCTTCATGTATTGTAGGTGCATCGTTACTCCTCCACGTCATTATTGGTACTCAGTTCATTCAATGCCCGGCTGATCGGATTCTTAAAAATCACCTGCACGGCTTCCAGTAGAGTCTCATTGTCCTCACTCAACGAATCCAATGTATATCCTGCTCGTTCAAGCAGGTCTACGATAGCCTGGTACCATTTCTTTTCTTCAAAGTAATTCTCCCCCGACTGGGATGCATGACACATCCGGGACAACACTACAACCAAGGCCGGCATGAAGAGCAAACTAAATACCGTCTCACGATATTTGCCTTTTCCTAAGCCAAAATACGTATCATACAGTTTCTCATCAATTCCCAACATCAGATAATCATCATTTTCGGTATTGATATACACACTTGCAGGCTTTCCCGCTTTGCTTTTCTCTACATGAATGAGACTATCCGCATCCCGTGCATCCTGCTTCTTCCGTTCGATCAGAATTTCCTTTTGTGTACCAACCGCCAGAATACTGCCTTTAGTCAAAGCAATATGAAGATCGGCATCCAGCGCATTAAAGTTCGGATTATAGTAATCTTCTATATCCGTAGCAGCCACGATAAAAGTACAGATTTCTATCGAATCCGCCAGCTCGTCCTTCCCCATCACCAAAGACACCTTATCATTCGCCGTAGTTACCTCCGTGCGATAGGAAGACTGCGGACTTTCGATGTGAAGAAGATACACCGCCTTATGCTCCTGTATCATTTTTTCCAGCACATCATTTTTCAGCCGGAATACCACTTCGCATTTGACTTTATCCAGACTGTTTGTCAGATGGATCTCCGCATCAAACTTGGAATCCCGATAGTCATCGTTGTAGTCGCACAGAATGGGATACGGGGTCAAACTATTTTTTATCTTCATAATACACAGCCTCCATCATGCAGTAGCGATTGATATTCACATCACATTCGATACGGATCTTTTCATTCTTCTTGACATGGCTGAGAAGGATTTCATTGCCTTTCCATGCTTTGACTTCCGCGCTTCCTTCTACCACTTCAGCCGCATAGACGCAAAGCGTCTTATTGGCTTTGCCGCGTTCATTGGTAAAAAACAGTTCGAGCTTGGCATTGGCTGATTTTTTTGGCGCCATATATTCTACATAGCACTTTCCTTTTCTGGGATCTGAGGAACGAACGCGGGCTTGGATAGCGATTTCCTTGTACTTGTGCGCCGGAATATTTCCATCATCGCCCCCCAGCGGATGTTTACCGCCCCCATGCCCATGCCCGGAATGTTCGCCTATTTTTATATTGGTTCCTTCTTCTCCTTCGCCGCGAGCGACATGTGCTTTTTCGACAGTAACAACTTTTTCTTTTGGCACAGACACCGTTTTCTCTACCAGCGCATCAATATCACCGCCGATGGTTTCTTTTGGGTTTGCGGCTTCCTGGTCCTTCTTATCAGAAGGCAGGAATTCTGCCATGCCAAATGCACTGAGCGAGTCCTCATCCGTATGTCCGAAAGAATCCTTCACACATTTCCGTAAATACTTTTTGAACTCATCCAGCATCTGTTTCGCTTTGCGTTTCTCCTTTGGATCCTTGATACGGTCAGGCGCCCAGGCATCATGGGACGGCACTTCCATCTTTCGGAAGGCCGCATTCATATTGGCACCATTCATCAAAAGTACGCCTGTGAATTTGATGGAACCGCTGATATGATCCTGTTCAAACAGTCGCATACCGGATCTTCTAGTCAAAAGGATACGGCTGTTCAAATCATTGCCCTCTTTCAGTCGCAGCTCACATTCCCCATCATTAAATCCGTATTTCTCGCCATATTCACTGGCTTTGAGCGGGATCACTACAATCTTGCGATCTGTTCTTGTCAGCAGGTCATAGTATTCCTTCAGCTCCTTATTTTCTTTTTCATCAGAAGGAAGCTCCCAGACATATTTCTGAAGGGTGTCTTTGGATATTTCAGACCCATTGATCCTTACCGTCAAGAGGCCTTTCCAAATGGATACCAAAAAATTGCGTAAAACAGATGTCTTGACAGAACCTTCAAAATCTTCCGAAGTTGTGAATCCCATGATATAAATATCTGTCCCGGAAGTCGTCCGATTAAAAGAAGGATCGAAATCCGCTCGTTTTAAAATTGCTTTCAGCTGGTCATTGTCGGAGTAGAACCCCATACCAGTCGTCCAGCCTTCATTCGTTTCTGTTTTGAACGCGTCATTTTTGAACGAAATGAGCCGTGCTACGCCAATATTGGATTCTACCCGCTCTCCATCTTCCTTCTCATATAAGCTGGAATAGAAAACGGTTCTGAAGTCAGAGCAGGCAAAAGGCGCCGATTTCCCTATGCCAAAACTCCCCTGCGCCGTTTTATTTTTATTGGAAGAGCCTTTTTCCTTGACCAAACGACTCCAATTCGAACCTTTTTCTCCGGTCTCCGCGCCTTGCAACCCCACCGTATTGAAATCGCTGACACGAAGAACCTTGAAAAAATCACCTTCCTTGCCATCGATTTTATCAACTGCCTGCTGAAAAAATTTCCTTGCATCTTCATCCTCATTGTCATCAAGACAGGCGTGGATGCTCTTGGAAAAGCTGGAACGACCGGGAAAATCTTCTACTGACATAGAAAATTCTTTGAATTCAACCTCAATCGGTTTCTCCGGATCTTTTCTGGCGTCCAACGCATTCTGAATCGTTTCTCTCACCAAAGAATGCATCACCTGTGCAGAAAATGTCTCGATTCCCGAGTCATTGATCCCTGTATATCCCGCATTTCCATTAGAGGCAAAACGCCACTTGGCTTCTTCCATATCCATTCTCCTTTTCTATAATTTTCGATCTACTTCCTAGATCAACAAAAGTCTAACAGCGAAATCCTAAATTTCGCCGTCAGACTTTTCAGAAATACAAATCACTTGCTCTATGTCTTCATTATACACATTATAGAGGACAAATTATGGCTATATATATCACGCCAATTGGAATTCATACACATTTTCTGACATTTTCACAATAGACAGCTAAGGGAATTCCGAATTTTCCTTAATCACATCCATAAAAACACTCTTCAATTCCTTGCTCCAAAAGATACGCACGCGCCCAAGATACAGACTCTCCTTCTCGAGATGGGCATCATACATTGATCCCTCATAGCGGATCCGGATCTCCCATCGTTCCCCATTCCTCATCGACTCCGCATCAAAGAACTTGTGCATCGGCCCGGGAATCGTTGCTCCTGCGTACTTAAAAAATGAACTATCCGTTTTCTTGACCAGCGTTTTATCATCAATGAGCTCCTATGAGCGCACCTTCGTTTTCTCTTTCATCATAGATCACCTGCTGCCTTTCTGCCGACTATGATTGTCATTCTTTACCCTTTCCTATATTAGATCACACCGAGATCTCCATTGCAATAGTTTTAGAATAATAAAAACCCACTCCGAAAAAATCCGGAGTGGGTTTGAAATTCGCCGCTCAACGCAGTTGCCATGCGACCTCGATCGGCTTATTGATATAATTTCTCGTATCCATCAGCACGCCATCCACCACCGCACTCGCCCAGCCTTTGCCGAGCTGGAGCACCCAGGCACCGGACGGATGAGAGGCGAGAAATTCTTTTACCAGCGTCTTTCCACGCGTGAAATACTGGCAAGTCCCCACGGCATAGCGGCTGAGGTAGGATGCCGCGACGGACGTAGACTGCGGATTATCACACTGAGAGAGGGCTTGGCGGCAGAGATCCTGATAAGCCTCTTCCCATGTCCTGCCTTCGGCGAGGGCGATGGCACGGACGAAGCTGTCCTGACTCCCGCGGTTTACAGGACTTGGATTTCTAAAAAGAAATGTCTGGCCCGCGGCGACGTCGATGTCTTCCAAAGAAGCGAGACGGCGCTCGCTCCTTTCGTAGAGCCATGGGGCGGAGGGGCGCGGCGCGGACGCGATGTCGGGCGGGATCTCCCACGCTTCGAGCAGTTTTTCGCTGCTCGCGTCCCATGTGTCATAGAGGAAACCATCCCGCGCGCAGGTGACGTGCCACCAAAGGCGGAGGACATAGTTTCCTTTCGGATGCTGCCGGATAAATTCTCCCGCGGTCATGTCTGCCGTGCTGGCTTCGTCCTCGGTATGGGCGTGCGCTTGGGCGGACTTATACACGTAGCGGGCTCCGATTTCCTTCAGATATTTGCGAAAGACGATCGGATAGTCCGGCATGGCATGCAGGGAAAGACCGGTCTGGCACAGTCCGGCGAAGGTGTCTTTCCATGAAATCCTCGTGCCTCCGGCAATGGCCCGAAAGACGCAGTCATCGCAGTCTTTCCCCTGCGGATTCACATTCTGCATTTTCCAATTCGTTTTTTCTTTTCTCATTCGATACATCAAGATCCCTCCCTTGTGTATAGTATAGCACGCGGGGTAGACATGAAATGTCAATTTATGAAATGATGGGGTAAAAAAAATTCACGGGCCATTATGAGAAATGCGAGAATGCCCTTTGTGGACGAAGGGCATTTTCGCATCACAAAGGCGCAGCAAGCATTCGTAAGTATCCATGGAGGCATTCCCTGCAATCTGGCACCAGCGCATTTCACGGTTCATGTCGTACAGGTACGACTAAACTTCGCTCTAGGGTTTGTCGTGGAGGCGAATCCTGCATGAGATCTTTCTTTGCTTGCTTCGTCTTTGTGTGGTTGTACTGCTTACGCTTTCTGGCGGGAGGAAGGAAATCGGATCCGCCGCCAGCCCTCTCCGCTCTCCTTTCCTATAGGTTTGTGCACGTAGGAGCGTGGAGGAGCTTTCGGCTCCCGGGAGGATTTTCCTCTCTCCATAAAATACTATCGTGGAAGTTTTGGACTTTACACGGTTTTGGATAAAAAAGATGAAAGGGAAACAGTGATCTCCGTCATTTATAAAAAAGGCGTCATAGTTTTATTTCTATTAAATTGCATATTTTCCAAAGTTTTCAAATGTTGATTTTACATATTTTCTCGATTTTCTATCAAGCAGGCAGTAAGCCATATTCATCGCAAGATCCTTCGACGCTTGTTCCGCATGCGGCTATCGCACATACACCGTTTTCGTCTGCGCAGGATGACGGTGAATTCCTTGTCACCAGTCACCAGTATAGCGATTTGTCAACTTCTGGACTTAGTGAGAAGTGCCAGAAGAGGCACACCATTCATATAGTGCCCCAATCCCCCCTTCATTATATAAAACAGTTTATCCATTATTTATATAAAACTCCGCGGCGCTTCCTCATTTTATGCGCCGTACCTTCACTCCTCACTCCTCACTCCTCACTTGATTTCGAAGTTGACTTACATGCCAGTTATTTAAGGAAACGCAATACTAGTCACCAATCACCGCCAACCAACAAAAAAGAACCACGGCTTACCGTGGTTCTTTGGCTTAGTTTCAAGAGTCGATTTCTTTCTTTCTGGTAAGGCTGGCCTGCTCGAAGTGCATGCTTCTGGTGTGAATGGTATGTACCCAGCCTTTCTCATGGCGATCCTTCCATCCGAGGATGGTGACGGGGATCCATGAGTACATGAAGACAGGGTAGATGAGCCAGTAGAGGTAGATCTTCCAGGGCACCTTGATCTGAAGGAGAACGATCAATGGGACGACGGACTGGATGAAGCCCAGGATCGCCCAGAACTGGTGCGGCACCAGCACATCGTTGTAGAGGATGACCGTAAAGCAGGGGTAGAACATATTGATGTAGGTCATCAGAAGGTAGAAGGTGGAGACGAGGAGGAAGTAGTTCTGCAGGAGCTGCATGATGCCGTCTAAGATGACGATGCTGTGACGTTTCCATCCTTCTTTCCAAAGGATCGGGATGTAGCGCTCGGAGCAGTCAAACTGGCCCTGCGCCCAGCGTTTTCTCTGGCGGCAGGAGGCCATGAAGGAGAGTGGCTTCTCATCGTAAATGATGGCGTCATGTACCCAGCAGGTACGGATGCCGTGAGAGAGGCATTTCATGGCGAATTCCATGTCTTCGGTCAGGCAGTCACAGCCCCAGCCATATTTCTTGACGATATCGGAAGCAATGCACATGCCGGTGCCGCCGAGACAGGAAGAGAGACCCATATTGTACTTGCCGAGATGCCAGAGGTGGTTGATGGTCCAGAAGGCGATGGCGAAGGTGCCGGAGACCCAGGTGTCGGTCGGATTCTTCGCGGAGAGGTAGCCCTGTAGGACTTTCTGTCCTTTGAGGAGACGATTGTTCATGACGGCAAGGAAATCCAGATGGACGAGGTTGTCGGAGTCGAAGACGCAGAAGGCGTCATATTTCTTATCCAGTGCAAAGATCTTCGGGAAGACCCAGTCCATGGCATAGCCTTTGCCGACGAGTTCCTTGTTTTCTCTTTCGAAGACGTGGGCGCCATGGGCGCGCGCGATGTCAGCGGTATTGTCGGTGCAGTTGTCTGCGATGACGAAGACGTCATAGAGTTCTTTCGGATATTTCAGGATGCGAAGGTTGTCCAGCAGATCCCCCAGGACCATGGCTTCGTTGTGCGCCGGTACGACGATAGCGAAGCGGCTCTTCGGGGCAGCCAGATTCGTTTCTTTTCGATGCCACATGCCGAATAACGCGATCACCGTATAGTAGATGGTAAAAATCCCAACGATGATCTGTATCGGAAACATGATTATATCGAGGTAGTGGTTCATTGTTCGATGTCCTCAGGTGCTCTTTTCTGTTTTCTTCTGATAGCTTTCCGTTTGCCTTTTCTGCGGTTGAGGTAGGTATTCATCATGCCGAAGAGGATGTAGGCAGCGCAGATAGCAGCCGCCCAGATCGGCCAGTAGAAGATGGTCGCGATGACGAAGAAGGCAAGGCAGATCAGAATCGCGGGCCGATGCAGTCGGTCTGCGCTTGCGCCTTTGTTATCCGGGTAGTGGATCTCACTCACCATGAGGAAGGCGAGCAGAAGGACCCAGAGGACGATGAGCCAGTTCCAGACTTTCGCACCGGAGAGCACGTAAGCGGAAATGATGACGCCGGTCGTCGGGCAGGGCAGTCCTTCGAAGTAGCCATGAACGGATGTGACCTTCACATTGAAACGTGCCAGACGGAAGGCACAGAAGGTACCAAGGAGGGCGCAGGGAATGATGCCCACCCAGCCAAGCTCATGGAGCTGGTAGGAGTAAATGAGCGCGCCGGCTGCGATGCCGAAGGAAATATCATCGGAGAGGGAGTCGAGCTCGACGCCCATGGGACCGGCGGTGTGCAGCGCACGGGCGACTCTCCCGTCCAGTGCATCAGCTACCATCGCGATCAGTATGAAAATCGCTGCGAGGTCGCAGTGACCTTCGATAGACATCATTATGGATAAGCCGCCAAAGAATGCATTGGCCGCTGTGACTCCATTGGCAATCCAAGATTTATTCAACTTATTTCAGCCTCCCTACGACGGTCAGGCCGCCGCGTACTTTGTCGCCTTTTTTGACGCAGATCTCACAGTCTCCCGGGATGTAGAGCTCCGTGCAGGAGCCGAATTTGATCATACCGTAGAGTTCGCCTTTTTTCAGGCTGTCTCCCAGATTTTTCCAGGAAACGACGCGTCGTGCCAGGATCCCCGCGATGAGGATGACCAGGATGGATCGGTTCTTGCCCGTGATCCCGATGGCACCGCGTTCATTTTCAAAGCCTACCCCTTCCTCATACGCAGGCAGGAATTTGCCCTGCGTATAGGACTGGTAGGTGATCTTCCCTTCCATCGGGCTGCGGTTGCAGTGTACATCGAAGATGGAAAGGAAAATGGTGATTTTATGACAGGTCTGTCCCAGAAACATGTCTTCCTTCGCGTCATGGCACACGTCCACGACGGTCCCGTCCGCCGGAGAGACGAGGACATCATCACCCGGAGTGATTTTATCATTTCTGGGAGGACAGCGGAAGAAATAGGTGAAGTATACTGCAAGTACAAAGGGCACGACGGCAGCATAGTACCATTTCATCCAGAGTCCGATCACGCCAAGAAGGAGTGCCACGATGATAAAAGGGTATCCTTCCGGTAGAATGATTGGTTTTTTCAGCATCACTGACTCCTAAATGAATATGTTGGGTTTAAGGGTTAAGGGTTCAGGGTTAGCCCCGGGGGGCGTGCCGCCCCTTGATTACGTTTGAAAGCCTCGATTGAATGAGCAATTAAAAATTAGAAATGAGAAATGAGAAATGGTGGTGCGGCGCATAAAGCCATGGAAGCGCCGCGGAGGTTTGAAACTAGCGGTTTTCTCGTATCGCAAGCCTAATCCCTAGCTACTAATCCCTAGTCACTAGTCACCAGTCACTTGAGATTTCTAATCCCTAATCCCTCATTACTTTCTCTCCCTCTTCCACTTTTTGACAGCCATCATGAATTTTGGGATGGCCATCATGCGCCCGATGCGGGAGGGCTGCAGGTAGAGTCGATACGCCCACTCGAGGCGGTTCTTCTGCATCCAGAGCGGGGCGCGTTTCAGATTTCCGCTCATGACATCGAAGACGCCGCCGATGCCCATGGCCAGCACGGGTCCAAGCTCGTCCTTATGACGATAGAGCCATTTCTCCTGCTTCGGGACGCCGAGGCCTACCAGGAGCAGCCTGGCTCCGCTTTTCCGAATGTCTTTGATGATCCGTTTCTCTTCTTCTTCGTCGAAGTAGCCGTCATGGCAGCCCACGAGTCGGATCTCCCCATGGGACTTCTGGAAACGATCGGCCGCCTTCTTCGCGACGCCGGGCGCACCGCCCAAGAAATAGACGGGCCAGCCTTCTTTCGAGGCGATCTTTAGCAGCTCGACAGACAGGTCGGCACCGGTCACGCGTTCCGGAAAGGGAGTGCCGAGAGTTTCTCCCGCCCAAAGTACACCGGCTCCGTCAGGAACGACGAGGTCGGCACGATTCAGGATGCGCCCGAGCTCCTTGTCTTCCTGCGCCTGCATGATCATTTCTGCATTGGCCGTGGCAATGAGGCGGGGCTTTTCATCTCCCATCCCTTCTTTCGCCCACTGGAGGACTTCCTGCATGGTGAGTGCATAGACCGTGACGTCCATCACATTGTGCGAGGATTTTTCTATATCTATCATTTTACGCTGTAGTTCGGTGCTTCCTTGGTGATGCTGACATCATGCGGATGGCTTTCACGCAGACCTGCGCCGGTAATCTGAATAAACTGAGTGTCTTCATTCATGGCCTTGATGTCCTTCGCACCGCAGTAGCCCATGGATGCACGGAGACCGCCGATGAGCTGGAAGAGGACGTCGGAGACATGTCCTTTGTAAGGAATGCGGCCTTCGATCCCCTCCGGTACGAGTTTCTTCGCATTCTGCTGGAAATATCTGTCCTTGCTGCCAGCCTGCATAGCGCCCAGAGAGCCCATGCCGCGGTAGGATTTGTAATTCTTGCCCTGATAAATGATCATCTCGCCAGGAGCTTCTTCCGTACCTGCGAGGAGGTTGCCGAGCATGACGCAGGACGCACCGGCGCCAAGGGCCTTTGCGATATCACCGGAGTACTGGATGCCGCCGTCAGCGATGATCGGGATGCCGGTGCCTTCGGCTGCTTTCGCGCAGTCATAGATCGCTGTGATCTGCGGTACACCGATGCCCGCAATGACACGGGTGGTGCAGATGGAGCCAGGTCCGATGCCGACTTTGACAGCGGATACGCCGGCTTCGATCAGTGCCTTGGTCGCATCATAGGTCGCGACATTGCCGGCGATGAGTTCCAGATGCGGGAATGCTTTGCGCAGGCGGCGAATGGTCTGCAGCACGCCTTCGCTGTGACCATGTGCGGTATCGATGACAAGGACATCTGCTTTGGCATCGAGAAGCGCTTCGACGCGGTCTTCCACGTCCGAAGTGACACCGATGGCAGCAGCCACCTTCAGGCGGCCGTCAGAGTCTTTGTTCGAATTTGGGAATTTTCTCATCTTTTCGATATCACGGATGGTGATGAGGCCTTTCAGATGGCCGTCATCGTCCACGAGCGGCAGCTTTTCGATACGGTGCGCCTGCAGGATGCGTTTCGCTTCTTCCATGGTGGTATGTTCCGGAGCGGTGATCAGACCTTTCGAAGTCATGATGTCGCTGATCGGACGGGACAGATCCGTCTCGAAACGCATATCACGGTTCGTAATGATGCCGACCAGTTTGCCATTCTCTGTGATCGGCACACCGGAAATATGATATTTGTTCATCAGTTCATCCGCATCCGACAGAGTGTTGTCCGGAGCGAGGTAGATCGGATCCACGATGATGCCGTGTTCCGAACGCTTGACCAGCTTCACTTCTCTGGCCTGCTCATCAATGCTCATGTTCTTGTGAATGACACCGATGCCGCCCTCGCGCGCCATGGCGATCGCCATTTCTGCTTCAGTGACGGTATCCATGCCGGCGCTCATGACCGGAATATTCAGTGTGACATTCTGTGTAAGATGGGTGCGTACATCTACGTCGCGCGGAAGGACATCCGAATGTGCCGGGATCAGCAGCACATCATCAAAAGTCAGTCCCTGCTTGCCAAATTTGTCTTCTCTCATCATAGCCTCCATTCAAAAACTTTGGTTACTTATGTGATGTCATGTCTATCTCTCTAGCCCGGAAATGCAGATCTTTAGGATCCGTATCCCCTCATATGCCAAAGAGGTGCATTCTTTTCAATTAAAACATTATACCATAAATCACAGAGCTGTGTCTTGTATGATTTTTGAGGGGTCAAGGTTAGCCTGTGGGGCAGAGCGCCCCTTGATTACGGTTGAAAGCCTCGCTTGAATGAGAAATTAGAAATGAGAAATGCGAAATGGTGGTGCGGCGCTTAAAAATATGGAAGCGCCGCGGAGTATAGATGGTGGCGATACCCGAAGGTGGCATTTCAGTCACTAGTCACAAGTCACTTGAGGCTCCTAATCCCTAGCCACTAGTCACCAGTCACCAGTCACTACTTCTCTCCCAATTTTTCAAGGAACGCCCCTCCAAATCGATGCGCAAGTTCTTTCCTGAAATCCATGCCACGCTCCATGGCGTTTTGCGCTTCCTTCCGCGCTTCTTCGAGGAGCGGGAGATCTTTCACGATATCTGCCGCCTTGAGGTCCGGCATGCCATGCTGGTGATAGCCAAAGAATTCACCGCTGCCGCGCAGGATGAGATCTTTTTCAGACAGGAGGAAGCCATCCTGGATCTCGCACATCAGCTTCATCCTGAGCTGGGTGATCTCATTCTGATTATCCGAGTAGAGGATGCAGTAAGCCTGTGCCTCCCCGCGCCCGACACGGCCGCGGAGCTGATGCAGCTGCGAAAGGCCGAAGCGATCGGCTCCGTAGACGAACATGATGGTAGCATTGGGTACATTGACGCCGACTTCGATGACGGATGTGGCGACGAGGAGCTTCTTCTCTCCCCGATGAAAGGCCTGCATGACCGCCTCTTTCTCGCTGTTCTTCATCCGCCCATGGACAAGGCCTACGGGAAACATGGGGAATATGCGGTCACGCAGCTCTTCATACACGGAGACGGCGGAGGCGAGGTCCTGCTTCTCACTCTTTTCGACGAGCGGACAGACCACGTACACCTGATGTCCCGCTTCCATTTCCCGTCCCATGAAATTGAAAACGCGCTGGAGCATCTGACTCCCGATGGCGTAAGTCTTCACCGGATGTCTTCCCGGCGGCATCCCGCGGATGGCTGAAACATCGAGATCGCCATAAACGGAGAGCGCCATGGTCCTTGGGATCGGTGTTGCCGTCATGACGAGGATGTGCGGCGAGCCCCCCTTCGTTTCTAATGCCTTTCGCTGCTTCACGCCGAAGCGGTGCTGTTCATCGGTGATAACGAGACCCAGATGGGCAAAGATGACATCTTTCTCGATCAAAGCATGGGTACCGATCAGCACATCGATGTCGCCTGCTGCCAGCTGCTTCAGGATCTCATGCCGCTCAGAGGTCTTCGTATTTCCGGAGAGGTAAGCGACGCGGATAGGAAGGCCTTCATAGAAATGACGGAATGTCTCATAGTGCTGCCCTGCCAGGACCTCGGTCGGTGCCATGAGTGCGCCCTGATAGCCATTCTCTACGATCTTGGCGAGCGAGAGTGCCGCGACAGCGGTCTTGCCGCTCCCGACATCCCCCTGCACCAGGCGGTTCATCGGGATGAGCCCTTCCATGTCGTCCTCGATATCACGAAAGGCCTGCTGCTGCCCCTCGGTCAGCCGGAAGGGGAACTGCTCACGCACCCTCTTGACGAGCTCACCGGATGGCGCGCACTTGATGTTCTCTCTCCCCTCTTCTCTCTTTTTACGCAGGAGCAGGACGCCTGCCTGCATGAAGAACAATTCTTCAAATGCGATCCGTCTGCGCGCTTCTCTCTGCTCGGCCCAATCCTTCGGATCGTGCATCGCACGGATGGCCGCAAGCCGTCCCATCAGTTTCTCTCTCCGGACAGTATCCTCCGGAAGATTCTCATCCGCATCCTCCACCAGCGCGAGCGCTCCCTCGATCATACGCCGAAGCTGCGGCGTCTTGATGCCATCGGTCAGTCCGTATACAGGGACGAGCTTTTGAAAGGACGGCAGGTCCTCTGGCTCGATGGTCTCGATCTCCGCATTGCTGATCTGGTTCCTGTTGTAGCCATACTCCACCTTACCATATGCCAGCACATGCTTCGAACGATGAAAAAGATCGGCTTTCCACGGCTGATTGAAATAGGTGAGCACCACCGCGCCCGTATCATCAACGATCATGACATTCAGGATCGACATGCTTCTTCGGGGATGGATCTCCTTCAGGCCCACCACCTCTCCGTAGACCACAGCCTCTTCATCAGGCACGAGATCTCCCATCGGCGTGACCTTCGTCCAGTCCTGATAGCGCCTCGGAAAATAGGAAAGGAGATCTTCTACGGTATGAATACCGAGACGCTCCAGCTTCTCCTTCATCCGAGGGCCGACCCCCTTCAGGTACTGCACGGAATCAGATAGTTTCATGGATGACCTCCTTTGTATGACAGATGCGGACTTGACATGGAACGGGGGCCTGCATGGCAGAAAGGGCGCGGCTCCTTCATCGTCACGATCCCCTGCCATAAATCCTTGCGACGCTTTACGCGACGCACTCCCGTCTAGCCTTTACTCTTATTATAATTCTTCAAATACTCTGCTGTAAAATACTTGCGTAAAAAAAAGAGTTGTGATATAGTATGAATGTTGCAATCGCGGAAGTGCAAGGAGGTGTAGCACATGGCTAACTATTGTGAAGTTTGCGGCAAGGGAACCGCTACGGGATTCAATGTATCCCATTCCCATTTGAAAACAAAGAGAACCTGGAAACCGAACATCCAGAGAGTTCGCGTACTGGTTGACGGACAGGTCAAGAGAATGAATGTCTGCACTCGTTGCCTTCGTTCTCATAAAGTAAACAGAGACATCTGATCGATCATCTGATTGCTGCATTTCAAGCCGGCTGTATTTCAGCCGGCTCTTTTTGCATGCTTTTTTAGTGACTGAGGATCGGCCGCAAGAAAGGCGGAGGAGCTTTCCCGCCCCTCCGCCCGGCTTGAAACATGCTCGAATTTTCTATATAATGAGAATAAATAGCAGTTTTTACGACTGTGGTTCAGGACTCCGGATACGATGCTCCTGTCCTTTTATCCCCATGCGGTGTTCTCACTGCTCATCATTTCTCATTCATGAAAGGAGTCTCCTATGCGAAAAATGTTACTGACTGCTGCCTTCGCAGCCCTCGCCCTCGCTTCCTCTGTTTCCGCGAACTGGATCACGGGCGAGCCTACGATCCTTGCCGTCAATTCCGGGGAGGCCGCCTTCCACACCGCCCTCACGAGTGACCAGCGGCTCGACGTAAACCTCACCGCAGGCGCAGAAGGCAAGGCTGACCTCACCTTCACGACGAAAGCATCAGAGAGTGCGCTGTCTCTCACCGCTCTCCCCGTCCTCGTAAGCGAAGAAGCCGGCTATGCGGATGCAAAGCTCACCATCACGCCGCTTGTGAATGATGCGAATGGCCTGCGCTTCTACCTTGTCGATACCGGCGAAGCCAGCGGCGCGCATATCGTTTCCTATAAAGGCGGCGCCTTCAAGAGCGCCTTCGATGCAGCGGATCTGGAAAATATCAATGGTGCCTCTTCTTTCACCGTTGAGAAGAAACAGATCCTCTTCCACACGAAGGAAAATGGCACAGACGCCACCTATACTCTTTCACTCGATACAAAGTCGCTCACATTCACAGCGGTAAAATGAGTGGATACTGGTGACGAGGGAAACACTGATTAAATCGTTATCAGATTTAATCAGCGTTTCACTAGAAAAATGGATAGCCTCACATCATCTTTCACTCCGCTCTGCGCCCCTAACCTCCGCCCTGCGGGCACCTCCTTCCAAAGGAAGGAGGGATAGATACACTCAAAACGCCCCACATTCTCGCCCCTTCCTCTGGAAGGGGCTGCCCGGCGTAGCGAGACGGGGTTGGCTCCCCCGTATGTTGGAAATGCGTTTCCTCCGTATCGCTATCCCCACCACTTTCGGACATCGCCCTTTATAAAAATCAACGCGGAGCGGCGTTCGGGTGCTCTCATAAACGACGTACTTGAGACGCTCCTTCCCACTCTCTTTTATCCCGCCAGTGCCCTATCCGCCCCTGCGGGGCACCTTCCCCTCGAGGGGAAGGCTGGTGATACGGGAATACCGTCATCTAAAATGCGGCGAAGCCGCCACCTCACCCTTGAACCCTGAACCAAATGAAAGCAAAGTAAAAAGGAACTGTGAAGAAATGAATCCTCATTTCTTCACAGCTCCTTTTTTTATTTCAGCATGGCCTTCCATTCTTCGGGGTAATCGCCGCGGTATTCGACGACTTCCTCGAGCGGCTTTCTGGGCATCGGCTTGACTTCCTTGTCGGTGTAGCCGAAAGCGATGGCAGCGACCATCTCCCCTTCTTCGCCGAGCCATTCCTTCAGTTCATCGTAAGCGAAGAAGACATTGCAGGTCCAGAGACTGCCGATGTCATGCGCCGTCGCTTCGAGGCACATGTTCTGGATCGCTGCGCTGATGGACTGGATGTCAGCGAGCTCCATCATGTACTGGTCGCTGGGGTAGGACTTGCGGTAGTCATTGCCCTTGGTATTGATGACAAAGACGATGACCGGCGCCTGTTCGAGCACGCGCGCGGTGTAGATGGCAGACGGGATGAATTTTTCATAGCCCTTGCTGAAAATGGCTGTCTCGTCGCCCTTGCGGTTTCTCATGATGCCTTCCTTCAGGCGTTTGACCATGGCTTTGCGTTCCTGTCCGCGGATGACGATGAATTTCCACGGCTGGGCATTCTTTTCGGATGGCGCCCAAAGTCCGGCAGTCAGGATCTCATCCAGATCTTCCTGCGGGATCGGCTTCTGCAGGAAATGACGGATGCTTCTTCTTTTGACGATTTCTTCTATCACTCTGTGGTTCTCCTCTATCTATGATAAAACAACATAGAATTTATTATATGTAATTCGCAGAAAGAAATCAAGAAGGAAATAGACTGAAAGTCAAGAAGGGGGGATCAGGTTGAGCGGGTTCAGGGTTCAAGGTTCAGGGTTGTAGTGGCGGCTTTGCCGCAGTATAAATAATGGCGACGCCCGAAGGTCTTTTGATCGCAGGTTTTCCTCGTATCGTCAGCCTTCCCCTCTAGGGGAAGATGCCCCGAAGGGGCGGATAGGGTGACTTTGGTAGGAAAGATGAATGACCGAAAGAGCTCTAATGACTGGAATGCCAGCTCATGGCACTGCCATTTCTCATGCAAGCGAGACTTTCAACTGTCATCAAGGACGGCACGCCTCAGGGGCTAAATTAACTTTCCTTCCAGATGATCCATCTCGTGCTGGATGACTTCTGCGACGAAGCCTTTGAATCTCTTTTTCTTCATGCGGAAAAGCTGGTCGCGGTACTTGATCTCGATCTCCTCATAGCGCGTGGTCTTCCGCTTGCCGGAAAGGGAGAGGCAGCCCTCCTCGGCTTCGTAAGGGCGGGCAGCGGAAAGGCGCTCGGGATTGTACATGATGACGATATCCTTCCCCTGACGGAAGGCGATGATGGCTTTGGCAAAACCGATCATGTTCGCGGCGAGCCCCGCGCAGGTGTCTCTATGGGCGGCGAGGGTGTCTTTCAGGTCTTCGGCGATGGCCTTGTCCTCGAAAGTGGCGGACGCAGCCTTCTGCTGAAGAAATATGATGTCTTTTACAATGTCTCGTTTCATGGGATGTCCTTTCTGCGGGAGGGGGGAACGTGGTAAAATGGGGAAAAGGGGCCACCGGTCTGTTTTGGAGAGTCCTTTTGAACCGGCAGGACCCATGGAATCTGCTTTTTTCTATTATACGAAAGAAGGAATCATTATGGCAAAGGTTATTGTAATTTCCGGTCATCCGCATTTGGAACGCTCGATCATGAACAAGACCATTCTGGAAGAGCTGAAAAAGGCTGCCGAAAGCGGTGCATCGATCGCGATCGATGATATCGCAGAGAAGGGCTGCTGCCATCTGGATGTGGCAGCGGAGCAGGCTCTCCTGAAAGAGGCCGATACCATTGTATTCCAGTTCCCTGTCTACTGGTTCAATGCACCGGCCATGCTGAAGCACTGGTACGAAGAGGTCTTCACCCCGGGCTTTGCACATGGCGAAGGGGCGAGTGGGCTTAAGGGCAAGAAGCTCATCATCTCTGCGACGGCCGGCGCTCCGGACGGCGCGTACAGCACTGCCGGCATGGGACATACGCTCGATGAATTCTTCGATAACTTCTATGTCATGGCTGCGATGACCGGTATGGAAATGGCCAAGCCGATCCTGACCTATGGCGCGATGTTCATCCCGGGCGTTTCCACCGAGGCCGATAAAGAGAAGCTCGTATCGCTTGCAAAGGAGCATGCGAAGAAGCTGCTTGAGGAAATCGGGGACTAGTGACTGGTGACTAGGGACTAGGGATTAGGGATTAGGGATTAGGATTACTTTTTCTGTTCTTACACGGATTTCCCAAC
>ENA-ORPK01000934-ORPK01000934.1-human-gut-metagenome-genome-assembly--contig:-NODE-934-length-25116-cov-3.790870_pt1 | contig 25116 bp, 25 predicted proteins | sample MGYA00242139_ERZ509068 | MGnify/ENA primary metagenome ERZ509068 (study PRJEB26280, sample SAMEA2338687) | human gut metagenome | biome: human gut; feature: human-associated habitat; material: faeces... | reverse complement strand
CAGGAAATCTTATAAAGCATCCATGCTTTGATGAGATGAGAGCAACAAAGGAAGGTTACAGAGTGGTTGGAAATCTTGATAATACAGACAGAATCATGAGAGATACATTCTGGGTAGGAGTATATCCAGGAATGACAGATGGGATGATAGATTATATGGCTAAGACTATAAAGGAAGCAGTTAATCAGTAATTAATCAACCCTTATATCATATATGAGAATCTAATGTAAGATATAAGGGCTGATACGAGAGAGGAAAGATAGATGAAAGTAAGATTAGCGGATTATGTAGCAGATTTTCTTGTAAAGCATGGTGTTACAGATGTGTTTTCAGTAGTAGGTGGTGGTGCCATGCATCTTAATGATGCATTAGGACACAATGAGAATCTTAAGGTAACTTATAACCATCACGAACAGGCATGTGCTATAGCAGCAGAAGCCTATGCAAGAATAGATAACAGAATAGCAGCTGTATGTGTGACAACAGGACCAGGTGGAACTAATGCACTTACAGGAGTAGTAGGTGGATGGCTTGATTCAATACCTATGTTTATAATAAGCGGCCAGGTCCGTTATGATACAACTTCAAGATATGCACTTAAGTATACAGAAACTCCGTTAAGGGCTATGGGAGACCAGGAATATGACATAGTAAAGTCAGTATCAAACATGACTAAGTATGCAGTCATGATAGAGGATCCTATGGATATAAGATATGCACTTGAAAAGGCGTGGCATCTTGCGACAACAGGAAGACCTGGACCTGTATGGATAGATATTCCCGTTAACTTCCAGGGTGGATACATAGAAACAGAAGAACTTAGGGGATATGATCCGGCAGAAGATGATAAGCTTCTTCCACCAGAAGTTGATATGGATACTATAAAGACAGTTCTTGAAAAGATAAAGAATGCCAAAAGACCAGTGTTCCATGCAGGTTATGGCATAAGGCTTTCAGGAGCTTATGAGGTGTTCAGAAAGGTTGCAGAAGAGCTTAATATCCCAATAGTAACTTACTGGAATGCCGTAGATCTTATAGAAGATGACAGTCCTCTTTACTGTGGAAGAGCTGGAAATATGGGTGACAGACCAGGTAATTGGGCTATCCAGAATGCAGATCTTATATTAGCTGTCGGAACAAGAATATCAATAAGACAGACAGGGTATAACTGGAAGACATGGGCAAGGGCAGCCGAGGTAATAATGGTAGATATAGATAAGGCAGAGTTAAAGAAGCCTACTATACACGTAGAGATGCCAGTATGGGCAGATGCTAAAGATTTCCTTACAAAGCTTGAAAAAGAGGCAGTAAAGATGGCACCAGTGTCACATAGTGAAGAGTGGCTTGCAACTACACAGAAGTGGAAGAAGGAATATCCTGTAGTACAGCCAAGACAGTGGGAGGAGAACGGAAGCACCGCAAATGTATATGCATTTGTAAGATATATGAGTAGCAGACTGCCAGAAAACAGTCTTACAGCAGTATCCAACGGAGCATGCTGTGTTGTCGGCAATCAGGCTTATGTTATCCAGAAGGGAAGCAGAATGGCTAATAACAGCGCCGTAGCAAGTATGGGATATGGACTTCCAGCGGCTATCGGTACATGTATAGGTGGAAAGAGAAGAACAACTATATGTCTTGAGGGTGACGGAAGCATCATGATGAATCTTCAGGAGCTTCAGACAATTATAACTAATAAACTACCTATAAAGATATTCCTTATTAACAACAATGGATACCACTCAATAAGACTTACGCAGAATAACCTTTTTAAAGAACATTGTAAGGTTGGTATAGGTCCGGAATCACAAGACCTTTCATTCCCAGAGTTTAAAAGGATAGCAGAAGCCTTTGGATATAAGTATTACAGTGCATCATCTAACGAAGAGATGAAAAAGACCGTTGATGAAGTTCTGAAAGAGGATGGACCATTATTCTGTGAGATATTTACTGATACTAAGCAGGTATGGGAGCCAAAGAGCAGTACAAAGCGTCTTGAAGATGGAACTTTAGTAAGCCCACCACTTGAAGACCTTGCACCATTCCTTCCAAGAGAAGAACTTAAGAAGATTATGTTTATTCCTTTGATGGATGAAAAATAAATAAAAATATTAGGTGGAAAAATGAATATATTTTATTTTAGTAGTGATTTATTTATAGAAGTACTGGCTGTATCTTTGGTTTCATTGTTAGAGAATAATAAGAACTGTAAAGAAATTAATGTATATATTGTAGATGATGGTATTACAAAAGAAAAGAAGAATAAATTGCAAGGCATGGTAGACAAATATAGTTCATCAGAAAATATAAGGAAAATAATATATTTAGATGCACCATCTCCTAACGATTTATTAAAATTTAATTTTAAGACGAGATATCAAATTGGACATTCATACTTTAGAATGTGCATAGGTACGTTGTTACCAGATAATGTTGAGAGAGTTATATGTTTAGATAGCGATACATTGATATGTTCAGATTTAGAGGAATTATGGAATACAGATATGGCTGGGAATATACTGGCAGGTGTAGCTGATTGCATGAATATAAAGAAGTATAAAAGACAGTTTGATATGGATGATGATGATATTTATTGTAATGCAGGCTTTTATTTAGTTGATTTAAAAAAATGGAGACAGGAAAATATTGAAGAAAAAATAACAAATCGCATATTTAAGCAGAATGGTAATGTCTTCTTTTTTGAACAAACTTTAATGAATTGGTCTTGCAGAGGTAAGATATTAAAATTATCTCCAAATTATAATGCATATACATTATTCTGGGCATTTGAATATGACAATTTGCTAAGATGGCGAAAACCTAAAAATTTTTATACACATGAACAGGTACAACAGGCAAAAAATAATCCTGTGATAATTCATTATACAAGAAATTTTTATATGCTTAGCCGACCATGGGTTGAGGGATGTGATCATCCTATGACAGCTAAATATTTAGAGTATAAGGAATTAACACCATGGAAAGAAATGCACAAAGATACACGTAGTAATATTATGAAATTAAAATATAAAGTATATCATATGTTACCACAATCTGTTTTATCCTATATTGTCTGTTTTTTGTATAATGAAGTGAGACCTAGAATGCTATGGAAGAATGAGTAAATATAAAAGGAGACATAAATGGATAACGAAAAGTTATTGACTATTGCAATACCTACATATAACGGGGCAAAAACAATAGCAAATATGTTAGAAATTTTATTACCACAATGTGATGAACGTGTTGAGGTTTTGATATCTGATAATGCATCAACAGATAATACAAAATTAATTATTGATAAGTATATTGAAAAATATGAAAATATTAGATATGTCCGTAATGTTAAAAATATTGGTCCAGATTCCAATTATTTACAATGTATGAAAATATCCAAGGGAAAATATACATTATTATTGTCAGATGATGATATTTTAATTGAAGAAAAATTATGTATTATATTAGATTTTTTACAAAATAATAAGGATATGTCATTAGTATATCTGAATGCAAAAGGATTTCATGAAAAATATGAAAATGAACAGAAATGTATTTTTTATGATAAAGCAATTTATGATGGACAAAAAATAGTTACTTATGATAAGCAGCTTTTCATGAGTTATGCAGGAAGAATGTGGGGCTTTTTATCCTGTTTTATATGTTTAACAGAGGCATTACACAATATATCAGATGTAAATAAATATAAAGGTTCGAATTGGTTACAAAGTTATGTACATATATTATGTGCAGATTATAAAGAACAAAGATTAGGGATAATAAGTATTCCATGTATCGGTGCTGGTATATATAGCAGCATTTCTAATTTCGATTCAGGAAGAGTTGATGGAATTACTTATAGAAATATGTTGGATTTTGCTATTAAATATGGATTTAGTAAAAAACAATTAGATGAACTATTTATATGGAGAATTGGTTTCATAAGTAAAAGAGCATTAATAAAAGAAAGGGCTGCGGGAATTAAAAAGACAAGAGTATTAAATATAATTAAATGTACAATAAAATATCCAATATTATGGATTAAATTATATCCGTTCTTTTTGATTCCACCGTTTATGTGTAAATATATTGTTAAAATAAATAACAAAAGAAAGGGTTATAAATCAGAAGGTACAACAGTTAATAGACAAGGAGATGTTATAGGATAGATTTGAAATAGATGGATATTTGTTGGGAGAAATGAAATGATTTTTATAGGATTATATTTAACAGTTGGGTTAATATGTTTTATTACAAATAATGGAAAAAATAGAATGCCAAGAAAAATAGCTTGCATAGTAATTTTTATATATATGCAGTTATTAATAGGATTACGAAATATCAATTATGGAGGTGTTGATACACAGGTATATGCTAGAGATTTTATGCGTATTGTAAATCAAAATTATTCTTTTTTTGATATTTTTTCGGGATTTTTTAAAGATTTTGGATTTTATTTATTTGCTAAGTTATTTTCATTATTTTCATCAAATATGAACGCTTGGATATTTGTTAGTGCTTTGCCATATACAATTGGAGTAACATGGTTAATATATACATATTCAGAAAATATATTTATTAGCTTTATTATGTTTTTATCATATGGTTTTTATTTATATAATTTTCAGCTTATGAGACACGTTTTTGCATTGGGAATTATAATCTTAGCATTTAAATTCTTACAAGAAGAACAATATAAAAAATATTTTATTACTGTAATAATTGCAACATTTTGTCACACAATTGCAATTATATTTTTAGGAGCATATTTTGTTCAAAAAGGAAAAATTGGTGCTAAACAATTGGGATGGGTAATATTTGGTGGAATATTAGTATTGTATATTTCGCAACCAGCTATTTTATCAATTTTATTTAAGGTATTACCTTTTCTTGGAGGAGATAGATTTTCGAAATTTCAGACAAGAGGAGGGAGTCTTACAGGTGATTTTATAATACAATTATTTTTTATATGTATTTGTTGGTATTATTTAAATGTAAAAGGATATCAAAATAATATTAAAAAAAATAATGCAAATGTGAAATATATTAATTATAGCAATGGTAAAATAATTTTGAGTAAAAAAAATAATAAGTTTTTTCCTCATTACATAAATATGACAGGGTTGTTAAATATGGCAATACTTGGATATGTGTTTTATTTAATGACTATTGCTATAAGTGAAAGCTACAGAATGGCACAATATTTTTCTTTGTTTACTATATTGTTGGTTCCTAATACGTTAGTATATATAAAAAATAAAAATATAAGGTATCTTTTATATTTGATAATAGTTTTATTTGGAATTAAACATTTCTTCGGTGGTCTTTTTGTAGAAGGTGGAGTATATAATCCATATGTTTTTTATTGGCAGGCAACGCAAAGATTATATTAATAATATAATTACAGTTTAAAAGGAGATTTTTGATTTGAGAGTGTTGTATATTACAGATCCAGGAGTAGTCGGTGGAGCGACAAGAGCTCTTATTGAAATGACTTACGAATTAAAAAAATTGGGAGTAGAGCCTGTTGTATGTACAAGTTCTTATAGTGAATTAAATGATATTCTTAATGGAATGAAGATAGAAAATTGTGCTATTGGTCATATGTCTGCTATGAATACAAAATCACCATACAAGTGGAAAAGACCCTTGAAATATCCATACGAATGTTTGAAGTATTATTTGTCAATTCCTAAGGCAATAAAAAATATTAAAAAAAATATAGATATTAAATCAATAGATATTATACATACTAATTCAGCGAGAAATGATATTGGATGCATTTTAAATAGAATGTATAATGTGCCTCATATTATGCATATTCGTGAATTTGGTTATGAGGATTTTGATTGTTGCACATATAGATATAAATATAATAAGTATATAAGTAAATATACAAATAGATTTCTAGCAATATCAAAAGCTGTAGCAAAATCATGGATATCAAGAGGTGTAACAAAAGAAAAGGTACAGATATTATATGATGGAGTAGATATCTATTCTATTAAGATTAAAAATAATTATAATAATGATAAAAAGTTAAAAATAATTATAGCTGGTGGGATATGTGAAGCAAAAGGTCAATATTATGCAATAGAAGCATTAAGTTATTTGCCAGAGCAAATAAAGAAAAATGTTTATTTAGATATAGCTGGTTGGGATGATCCGAAATATTTAAAGAAGTTAGAAAAATTAATAAAAGAATGTGGGTTAGAATCACAAGTAAAATTTTTGGGTACAAGAAATGATTTATATGAAATATATAAAGAATATGATGTTGGATTGACTTGTTCTAGAGCAGAAGGATTTGGTAGAGTTACAGCAGAATATATGTATGCAGGATTATGTGTAATAGGGAGTAACATGGGTGCTACTCCTGAACTAATTGAAGATAATAAAGATGGACTTATATATGATTATCAAAATATTCATGAATTATCCAGATGTATAGAACGAATTTATAATGATAGAGAATTATTAAGATATTTATCAAAAAATGGTAAAAAATCAGCAATTAAATTTTCTTCAACAAGAAATGCAAAAGAAATATATGAGGTTTATTTGGAAATATTAAATGAGGAAAATAAATGAAAATAGGAATTATAACTTTTTATAATGGCAATATAAATCATGGTGGAATGTTACAGGCATATGCATTACAAAGAACTATTGAAAACTTAGGGTATGATTGTGAACAGATATGTTTAGACAACAGAGTAACAGAAAAATTATCTTTTAAGGATAAAGTTAAATTAGTATTTAAATTAAAGTTTGGAGTATTTAATCTGATAAAGAAAAAGCTTTATGATAGAAAAATTAATGAAAAATTATTTTATATAAAACAAAGACAATCAAAAGCTTTTTTGGAATTTCAAAACCTAATACCACATACAAAAAAAATATATAAAGCAGAAGAAATTAATGAGTTAAATGACATATTTGATGAATTTGTATGTGGAAGTGATCAAGTATGGACACCATATTCAGGAGGAATTAGACCTGTACCACATAAATGGAATTACTATTTAGAATTTACTAATAAAAGAAAAATTTCATATGCTGCAAGTTTTGGTGCAGATGTATTACCAAAACAATTTGAAGAGGAAGCTGTTAAGAAAATTAATAATTTAGATGCAATTTCAGTTAGAGAAGCTAATGCAAAAAAACTGATAAGTAATAAGATACATAAAAATATACAGATTGTTCTTGATCCAGTTTTATTAATAGAACCAGATGAGTGGATGAAAATAGTAAAAAAACCAGTAGAAGAAAAATATATGCTTGCATATATTTTGGGCAATAGCAATCAAAGTAGAATTATAAGTCAAGATGCCTCCAATTTAATGAAAGAAAAGTTAATAACAATTCCATTTATAGGAGATTACAATGAGTTGGATTTTAAATTTGGAGATATACAGAAAATAGATATTTCTCCAAAAGAATTTTTAGGTTATATAAAATATTCAGATTTTGTTATAACGGATTCTTTTCATTGTGTAGTATTTTCAATTTTGTTTGAAAAAAGATTTGTAGTATTAAAGAGAAACTTGAATAAAGAAAAAAAAGCAATGAATTCAAGATTAACAGATTTACTTTCTTTAGTAGGTTTAGACGATAGAATTGTTGACAATATATCAAGTAGGAATATTCAAGAGATTTTAAATAAACCTATAGATTATTCGAGCGTATTAAAGAAAATAGAAGAAGAGAAAATTAAATCATTAGAATGGCTACGAAATAATTTATAATAAAATACGTTAGGAGTTATATATGAAAATATTAATGATTGGTGGAACGGGTACAATAAGCTACGATGCAACTAAATATTTTTTAGCACAAAATCATGATGTTTATTTATTGAATAGAGGTAATAGAAATAACCTTAGTGATAAGAGATTAAATTACATAATAGGAAATGCAAATGACGCTAAATCATTAGAGAGTGCATTGGATGGTAAAGAGTTTGATGTTATTCTTGATTTTATATTATACAACGTTAATCAAATGAAAGAAAGATTAGCAATTTATAATAATAAATGTAAACAATTCATATTTATATCATCAGCAACAGCATATAAACCAACAGATGAGATTATTACAGAAAAAACAGAATTAGGAAATGATAATTGGGAATATTCTAGAACAAAAAAAGAATGTGAAATATATTTAAGAGAGAATTCATCTAAATATAGTTTTTATTATACCATTGTAAGACCATATATTACATATGATAATAGAAGAATACCATTCCCAGTTATAACAAAAATTAGATATTATTCACTTATAAATCGAATTGAATCAGATAAACCAATAATAATGTGTGGTGATGGTAATAATAAATTAACACTTACACATACAAGAGATTTTGCAGTAGCATTAGAAGGGTTATTGTTAAATGAAAAAGCGTTTAATGAGGATTTTCATATAACAGGGGATTGTGTTGTAACTTGGAATGATATATTAGCAATTATAGAAAAAATTTTAAATAAAAAAGCAATAGTAATAAATATTCCAGTTGAAAAGCTTGCAGTATATTTTCCTTCAGAACGAGATGAATTATTGTATGATAAATCATTAAATCACGTATTTGATAATAAAAAAATATGTTCTGCTGTTCCACAATTTAAGACAACCTATACTGTTGAAAGCGGATTAAGAGATACAATAAATAATTTAAAAAATTCAGAAGACTTATCAAAGATAGATTCAGTGTGGGATTATTCAGTAAATACTATAATCGAAAAATATGAGAAAGAAACAAAAAGTAGTTATGTACATAAAGCTGATATATGGAGTAAATGTATGTATTTATTATATCAGAAGTCTAAATGTACATTTTTGAAAAAAGTATTTAACAGATTGAGATATTATAGAGGTAAAATCTGATGGATATAAATAAAATTATACAATTAGATATATTTAAATATATAAGATTAAATTATCTAATTGAAAATAATAAAGTGGATTTTAGACCATTAAAAGGAACAAACATAAGTATTTCCAATAACTTTGTGGCTGAAGGTAATGGAAGATTAGAATTAAATTCTATGAGATTTAAGCATGGAAAAATGAATATGTATTTTAAAGCAGCACAAAATTCAAAATTAATAGTAAATGGTGTATGTAATTTTGGATATGGTTGTGATATATGTATATTTGAAGGTGGTTGTTTATCTTTAAATAATACTTCATTAAATGCATACGGTCAAATAAGATGCAAGAATTCTGTTACAATTGGTGACAATACGATAATTTCTAGAAATGTGCAGATATGGGATGACGATTTTCATAAAATAGTATCAGATGAAGTAAAAGAGAATACAGGAATAGTCATAGGGAAAAATGTATGGATAGGTGCAGGAGTTATAATTCTTAAAAATGTGCATATAGGAGATGGTGCTGTTATTGCTGCGGGTTCTGTTGTTACAAATGATATTCCGTCTGATTGTTTAGCAGGTGGAGTACCAGCCAAAGTTATAAAAAATAGTGTTAAATGGGAGTTTTAAGGGTGAAACATAATTTGTTTGTTTTATTAAAAGAAAAATATAATAAGATTCCTATACCAGCTAAAGCATCAATTTGGTTTGTAGTGTGCAGTATTTTGCAAAAAGGAATTTCTTTAATAACAATTCCTATATTTACAAGAATAATGACCACAGAACAATACGGACAATATAGTACATTTATATCTTGGTATAGTATAATGATAATTTTTACATCATTAAATTTGTATTATGGTGTTTATAATAATGCGATGATAAAGTATAAAGATCATAGGGATGAATATACATCTTCAATGCAAGGACTCACAATGTTACTCACAATAATTGTTTATATTGTTTATTTGTTATTTCATAGAAATATAAACGAATTTATAGATATGACAACATTATTAGTTAGTTTAATGTTTTTGAAATTACTTGTGTCACCATCAATGGAATTTTGGCTAGTAAGAAATAGATTTGAGTATAAATATAAAATGGTTGTTACAATTACATTAGCCCAAACAATATTAGGTTCAGTAATTGGTGTCATTTTTGTTATTATATCAACTGATAAATCCTTAGCTAGAATTGCATCTTTAGTGTTGGTAGATAGTTTTTTCTGCATAGTAATAGCATTATTACAATATAAGAGGGGAAAAACTTTATATAATAAAGAATATTGGAAGTATGCAATATCATTTAATCTGCCATTATTACCTCATTATTTATCAGGCATTATATTAAATCAAGGTGATCGTGTAATGATTGGTTATTTTGAAAATGCCTCAGCAGTAGCCTTTTATAGCGTAGCGTATAATATTGCAATATTAATTAATATAATAATACAAGCTATAAATGCATCTATGACACCATGGATGTATGGTAAATTAGAAGAAAGAAAAACAAAAGATATAAGAAAAGTAACTAATATATTATGTTTAGTTATGTTATTTGTTATCTTGATGTTAATTATTTTTGCACCAGAATTATTAAAAATAATAGCATCGAAAGAGTATGGAGAGGCGGTATATGTTATTCCTCCAGTTGCAATGAGTACTTTTTTTACATTCATGTATAATATCTTTGCTAATGTAGAATTTTTTTATGAGGAAAAAAAGTTTGTATCAATAGGTTCTATATTAGCTGCAATATCTAATGTTATTTTGAATGCTATATTTATACCTATATATGGTTATTATGCTGCTGCGTATACAACTTTAATCTGCTATATTATATATAGTTTATCACATCTGTTTTTTAGTCACATTACAATCAAGAAAAATATTGGTAACACAGATATATTCGATGTTAAAGGCATACTTATATTTTCTGTTATAGGAGTTTGTATGACTATATGCTCAAGTTTATTATATAAGTATAATATATTAAGATTAATATGTACGTTTATAATTTTTATTATAATATTTATATTTAGAAATAGTATTTTAAGTTACATAAATAAAATAAAAAAAATAAAGAGGTCTTAAAATGATAAGTGAAATTATTTCAAAAGATAAATGTACTGGTTGTGAATTATGTGCGAATGTATGTAATCATAATGCCATTAAAATGGTAAGTGATGATATGGGATTTTATTATCCTAATATAAATGAAGCATGTATAGAATGTAATTTATGCAAAATTAAATGTGATGAAAGATTGATAAAGACTAATAATTATTTGGAGCCAGAAACATATGCAGCTTGGTCAAAAGATAAAGATATTAGATATAATAGTACTTCAGGTGGATTATTCTCAGAACTTGCAAATGAAATAATAAGGATGGGTGGCTGTGTAGTTGGAGCACAATATAATGAGGATAACCTTGTTGAACATGTTTTGGTGGAGAATCTTATTGGAATTGAAAAAATAAGACAGTCAAAATATATTCAAAGTAGAAGTGGCAATATATATCAGATAGTTAAAAAAATGTTGAATGAAAACAGGTATGTTGCATTTTGTGGAACACCATGTCAAGTAGCTGCATTAAATAGTTATTTAGGACACAAATCTTTTGAAAAGCTGATTACAATTGATTTTATTTGTAGAGGCGTTAATTCTCCGAAAGCTTTTAAAGCTTGGCTTAATGAAATAGAAAATTCAAATAATAGTAAAGTAGTTAAAGTATGGTTTAAATATAAGGAAGGTGGATGGAAAACATCTCCCAAAAGAACACGATTGGATTTTAAAAATGGTAATTTTAAAATAAAAGATGGAAAAGAAAATTTATTTATGTATGGATATCTTACATCCAATTTATATATAAGACCAAGTTGTGGTGATTGTGATTTTAAGGGTATTCCACGTCAATCAGATATTACATTAGCTGATTTTTGGGGAATTGAAAGCAAGTTAGATGATGATAAGGGTACATCTTTAGTACTAATAAATAATAAAAAGGGAAAAGCATTATTTAATAGGATAGAAAATAATATAATATCATATAAAAGGAATTTTTCTGAAATATTTGAAAAAAATGTATGTTTTAATTCATCAGTTGAAATACCACCGGAAAGCGAAAAATTTTTACGAGAGCTTTCTTATAAACCATTTAGTAAAGTGTTAAGTAAATATGATAGGATTTTTAAATTAAAAAAATGGAAAAGAAGGTTTAAAAAGGTAATAAATCTTTTTAGAAAATAATTTTATTTAAATTATTGTATTTTGTTTTGGTTTAAAATAATAATATATAATGTTGTTAAGGAATTAATAAAAGATAAAATATAGAGATAAGGAATACTATACTGATGATTGGGGTAATAATTACTATAATAGTCGTTATATGCATAATAATAATTTTTTCGATGATTAAAGTGGAAAGTTATGGAGAATTTTTAAAAGATAAAAAAGAAATGGGGACGAAGAGTAGGATAATATTCTTTAATATTGAATGAATAATATATAGTATAGTGTTGTATTAGAAATTGTACTGCAAGGTGATGGGATTATCTTGTGGTTAATATAAGTGTGGATGCTATGTTATTCAGGAGCGTTATTGTGATTGATGGTAGTGGTAAGATTGCTGTTGGAAATAACACTATGGATTACAAGGCAGGAGACAGCTTCTTTGTCACAGCCAGGGAGAAAGTTATAAATCTTGAGGGAACAGGGACTGTTATTGTTACCAAGGTATAATTTTAATAATTCATCTTTTGACAATATTTACAATTGTCAGGAGATGAATTTTTTGATTTGGAGATAATTTATAAGTGTAAAAAACACATAATCTGTAATAAATATAAAAATATTGACAATTAAATTATAAAGTAGCATTATCTAAATAAGAATAAAACTATATATAGAAAATATTTATATTGCTTTGTTGACGATTGGAGAGAAAAATATGGAAGTATTGTTTGATAATAATATGATAGTTGTATTTATATTTTTCTTAATTAACATATTGGGTTATTCTGAAATAAAGTTCATTGAACAAAGGATATGTATTGCATATACTATAATATTTATAATGAGAGCTTTAAATATAATAGGAATAGCTTTAGCGATTATGTTGAATTTACTTACAATAATGGTGTACGTTGAGATATTAACTGAGGATAAGATGAAGCTTAAGCTTTTAACACAAATAAAATATATACTTTTAGATTATTTATATCAAGCCGTATTTACTTTTCATATATTTGAAGTTACATTCAGTTTGTTTTTTTATGAATTGTCATATAGTACCAATTTGTTAGAAATAAAAGTTGTAAGTATGGTTCTTGCAATATTTTTAAGTGTTTGGTCGATACATATTGTACTAAGTGAAGATATGGAATATGCTTCATTTACAGAAATTTACGATAAAATTATGTTATATCCTTTAAACGAATTTAAATATAATAAAAAATTTTGCCAAGTAAGTAAAATATTAACATATATTGAAGACAGACAATTTTATACTAGGAAAGGATATACAGTATTTTCTATAAGTTCAGCTAGAAATATTTTGGAGAAAAAAAGAGAAGAAACAAATTATAAGATGAGTAGAATTCTAATACTTTATTCTATGTTTAAATCTTTTATTTATAATATGAAAACACATAATAGAGGATATTCAACAATAGGTTCACAATTATTAAGAACATTAGCTATTAAACATGGATATGAAAATGCATGGAAAAGAAAAATATATGAGGTGATATATACCTATATATTTTTAAATTGTCTATATAAATATGAAGTGAAATATAGAGTTGCAAATAGGGAACATTTTAGGGATTGGATAATATATTTGTATTTTCATAATGTGAATACATTTCTTGGAAAAGAAGATATAAGATTTTCGAAAATATTAAATGCATTTGATATGCAATATAATAATTTGAATGAAAAAGACATATATGATATATCAAATGAAGGAGTATTAATTGCATGTTGGGGATTGAGTAAAAAGACAAAGTATATTACAAAAGAAAATATAAAGGATTGGATTCCTAATATTGAAGGCGTTGAATTTGATGTTGATAAATTAATAGATATGATTAAACACTTAGATGAACCATATTATAATGGACAGTATTTGAAATAAAAGTAGTTTATTTTGTAGAAGATATAAGGGAACGTATAGAGAATAACATAATAGCAGAGATACTTAATAAGATAGAAGTACAAGCCATTTGTGAGTGTTAACAGCGATGTGCCGGAAGGTGCAAGGTTTCTTGTAAGCTGCAAGCATTTTTGAATGTTATAAGTATGTACTGGGTAAGTCTGTGTATACAGATGATAGTTTTGATAAGGATATTTGTAATAATGATGATGGCAACAGTGATATAGTTGCAAAACCGGCAACAGACAGAATAAATATAAGTGAGGATACAATGTCATTCAGAAGTATAATTGTTATTGAGGGTTGTGGAAAATAACAGTTGGTGAGAATGAGATGGATTACAGGGCAGGAGACGGTTTCTTTGTGAAGGCAGGGGAGAAGGTCGTTAGTGTTGAGGAAACTGGAGTTATTATTGTTACGAAGGTGTGAGATATTCTGTATGTTTGGAAAATAAATTAATGTTAATTTTAAAATCGTTTATAATATTATGTAAGCAATGTTAGTATAGTGTTGTGTTAGAAATTGTACTACAAGGCAATGACGGGTATCTTGTGGTACAATTTTTATTTACAGATTTTGTTAAATAGATTACAATAAAATATATTATTTATATATAAATTATAAAGAAATGATTAGTATAAAATATTTATTTGTTGTTTAGAAAGTTTAATAGCATTAAAATAAAAAATGTGATAGATGAGGTTATAATTTATGGAAGAGATATTTTTTAATAAGTTATTAAATGATAAATTAACTAGTGTAAGATGTAGCAAATCAGAAATTGTTGAAAATGCATTAAAACAATTATCAAGATGTCGTTTTGAGTTTGAGGCGGATGTTTGCAGTGTAGTAATACGTTATAAAAATAAATTAGTAAAGATTTTATTTACTAATGATATAAGCTTATATAAATTTAGTGATTTATTATATTGTCATTCGAATGAACCATCTACTTATTTTATGAGAAATAAAATTAATTCATATGATAAAAGTTTATTTACTTATTTGAAAGAATATAAAGATAGGTATTATTTATTAGGTGGTGAATATAAAAATGCTAAATGGTATAAATTTTATAATACAGTTCCATTAAATGATCCGATGAGAATATTGTATAACGTAAAATGGATTGATTATGAAAAACAATTGGAAGATGGTAATATTATATATGATGAGAATAATTTATGTGGGTTATGGGCTATGCCATATGAGATGGTTTTAAGTTGCTTTAATGAAGAATTTAAAAATAGATATGGAAGTAAATTGATGGTAGTTAAGCCTGTTTCAGATTGCCGATATATTAATGATGGGAAGGAAATTATAGGTGATAGATATTTAGTAACAGATAAATATGATTTAACTAATATAAATGATATGGGTAAATTTATACAATTTTATTGTTCAATTAAGGAAGAATTTTATTGTGAAAAGATTAGGGGATTGGAAACGGAAATAAGCGAACAAATAGAAGAAAATGAAAAATTAAATACACAATTGTATAATTTAGAAAATATGAATAATAAAAAATTAAAGTTTCTTTTGACAGCTAGCTGTGTATTATTTGGCTTTTTGTTAAGAGGGTTATTATAGCTTTGTTTTTTGATTGGCAGGTTGTATCTTTATTATATATATTGTGTTATTTCATATGCAGAAACATTTTACTTCTGATAAGATGAGATTAGAAATATTAAGCAAAGTACATTATAAATTAGTTGATTATATATACAATAAAATATCATTATTCAGTTTATAAATGAGAGATATAATATGTTAAGTATAATGCTATAAATGAACATATCTAAAAAGTTATATAATTTTGTCCGTGTTATAAAGAAAATATTTTGTGATTTATTGTAAATGTACCTAAGTCACAAACAAAAATAACTTATTTTTGTGTATTTTTCATCGTTTGCTCATATATAGTGTAAAGGTAATGTTAAAAATATTATGTGATCCGCCTTGATTCTGGAAATGACTCCATCGACAATGTTGCTGTTCTGATGGATGCAAACTGTTTTTTCATTATCAAGCGAAACCTTCGCCGGGAAAGCACAGATGACTGGTTTGAAATGGCAAAGCAGTACTGCCGGAATGTAACCAGTCCAAGAGACGGAAAAATCGTCTATATAGGCAGTGACTGGAAAACCATTACCAGTAAGCAGTTCAATACAGAGTATACATTCCGTGCCGGATACGAGATTATAGAACGAACCATAGATAAGTATGGTCAGTTCAACCTTGTTCCCGATATTGAAGTTGAAACATGGTGTACAAACCTTGGTGACCCGGATGAGGAAATCATCAATCTGTATCATGCCCATGGGGAATGTGAGCAGTTTCATAGTGAGGTAAAAACTGACATGGATTTGGAGCGGCTTCCATCCGGAAAGTTCGCGACCAATGCACTTATACTCGAATTGTGGATGATCGCATATAACATTCTCCGTATGATCGGTCAGGGCACAATTGGAGGACGGGCGCCCCGTCAGAAGAGGGATGTTAAACGCCGTCGTTTACGCACAGTTATAAGCAACCTGATCATATTGGCAGGCCATATAACCATGCATGCACGCCAGTTGATAATCGGTCTCGGAAAAAGCAACGCCTAGCGGCATATTTTTTCTGATATCTGCCAGAAATATGCTGTCGCAAACGCATAAGTAACAAAGCAATTTTATAGCAGGCTTATTTCGTGTACCTTTTTTTGTCCAATAAGCGTTTGGAGTCACGACATTTGTACTGAAAATAGACATTGAAGTATGTTTTTATCATGAAACCAACTTGCTATTGACATGTTAGTTCGCTTAAAGGATGAACTTCACGGATTCAGGATTTTATTAATATATTTATCTACAAGTGGTGTGATATTGTTTTTTTAAAAAAAATTTTTTGAATACATAGCTCAATGTGTATATGATAAATTATCAGAATATGGTCAGATTTTTATATTTGACATAACTAAAGGTGATATGAATTTACAAGATCAAATTAGGAGAAAAGATAAGGAAGATGGAAAATCTATAGTTATAAGATTTGCTATGTCATTGATATTTAATGTAGGTTGTGGTATTATTGCTTCGTTTTTATGCTAATTACAGAGAAAGATGTGAAGATATGATGAAAGCTATTTGGAAAAAGATAATAAAATATATTTATGACAAATGTTTAGAGATTGTATTAGATGATGATTATGAAAGAGATTATGACAGGAATTATTCTAAATATTTGAGATATTATAGAAAAAGAACATTTTGATATAAATGTAAGGCATATTTATCTAATATGTCTTACATTTTTTGTGGATGATAATAGCTGCAAAGGATTAAGACACAGGTAAATGCTTCAACGCATGTACCTACCAATAGATTTCCAAATTTGGTATAACCGTGATAACCAGTTTATACAACTTTAACGAATTGTACAACTAATACAAATTCACAGGATGTTATCACTATTGAAACCCAAAGAATTGGAAATACAGCACAATCTGACAAAGTGAGCTACGATAATAAAAGAATGCCGTTCAAGTGGTATGAAGATACTTGAATGGCTGGAACTTAACAACGTATCCAAAGACCAGTATTACTACTGGCAGAATCAAGTAAACTGAATGTAAAACTATGGTCAGTTTTAAGTATAAATCAACATATTTTTAGGAGGAGTATTTTCATGCGGTGTTTGAGGCTGCGAATGACACGCTTTGATAACTACAACATTTTTAATTATTATCATATGCAAAATGATGTAGTGTACATAATCAGAGTTCTATATAATAAAGTAGATTGGCAAAGTTTATTTAGTAGATAAATGGTCGGGATCAAGCCTCCAACCAATCAAGAAAGTATATGTAGAAATGGTAAGGCAGATTGTAGAAAGCGAGGCGAAGAATGATGAAGACGCTGAATGATTATATGGCAATGTCCTATCGTATGGAAATTGTGGAAGACAAAGATGAAGGCGGATTTGTAGTTTCTTATCCGGATTTGCCTGGTTGCATTGCTTGTGGTGAGACAGTGGAGAGTGCGGTAGCAAATGCACTGGATGCAAAAAAAGCATGGATTGAAGCTGCATTAGAAGAAGGCGTAGAGATTCATGAACCAGATAGTTTGGAAGATTATTCTGGGCAGTTTAAATTAAGAATTCCACGAAGTCTGCACAGATCACTGGCAGAACATTCTCAGCGGGAAGGAATCAGCATGAATCAGTATTGCGTGTACCTTCTTTCCAGAAATGATGCAGTGTATTCAAAATAAAGAATGTGTAGGGTTGGTAAAGAGAAATTTACAGTCTATAAAACAATTTAATAGTGGAGGGGTACAATGGATAAGGTATGTTTTATAATAACACCTATTGGAAAAGAAGGTACAGAAATACGAAAAAATGCAGATGAAGTTTTAGAATATATTATCAATCCAGTCTGTGACTCGTTTGGTTATTCTGTTGTGCGAGCTGATAAAATGACAAACAGTGGATTAATTACGAAGGCGATTATAGAACAAATTATTTCTGCTGATTTAGTAATTGCTGATTTGACTGGAAGTAATCCAAATGTATTTTATGAATTAGCTATTAGACATTCATATCGTAAACCGGCGATTCAGATTATAAAGGGAGACGTGAATATACCTTTTGATATAGCTAATATGAGAACTATATCATATGAAACAACATTGAGTGGTGCTGATTTAGCTAAGAAGGATATTGAGGCTATGATGCAAGCTATTGAAAATGGTGAAACGGTTCATAACCCAGTTAGTGAAGTAAGTGCATTGTTAAATATATCAGAGAATAGTGCAGTAGAAAATGCGGAGATATTATCAACATTGTTACTAGAAGTGCAACAAATTCCAGATAGTATGAAAGAACTTGAAAGCAATATTGAAACTAGATTTTCACAAATGCTTTCTGCATTTATAGAAACAATAAAACATGAACAAGTTGGTAGTGCTGTTAAGCCAGAGGACAAATTACTTGAAATTTTTATGAATAAGTTGATGGAGAATCCACAAAAGGGAATGCAGAGTTTTGATGCATTAATGAAATTACAAGAAAAGATGGATAAAGCCCAAAATAATCAAAAATAAAAGTTCTGGCAACAAATTGGCAACAGAAAATCAGTGAGCCAAAGTAATATATACAACTGAAATAAAATAACGGCAAAAAAGATACGAAACTTAAACAAATATATTTAAGGATATCTTTAGACTTGCCGAATTTGAATAACGGATTAAAATGCCGAAAGCCTGTATTTATGCGGGTTTCCGGCATTTGTTTTATCGAATGGCTCTAGTTTGGCTCTAATTGTGGGTGGAGTAATGGAGATAGAATAGGCAGAAGGAGATAAATATTATGTCAATTTTGTCAACAAGGGAATGGGCGACATTAATTTGGGGATTACTTTTTCTAGTATATATAATGTGTCACAAGGAAATAAGAAAAAGTTTTTGGAAGGTAATAGTAATTTTTTTGATAAGAAGTTAAGAATATTATGGGAAATAATACTGCTATATGTTCTTGCTATCACGATGATATTTTATCGTTCATCCATTTGGGAAAATATTTATATCAAGGATATTATTATATGGTTTCTTTTTTCAGGGCTTATATATTGTATGAACGCTGTTTCAAGTGAGGCTGATGAAAGATATATACAAAAAGTTCTTAAAGATAATTTGAAACTCACTATGATTTTAGAATTTTTTATGAGTACATTTACTTTTAATATATGGATTGAACTTGCCATCATTCCAATTATCACAATTATTACAGTAATGAATGTCATAGCAGAAAGAAAAAAAGAATATAAGAATGGACATAAATTGTTAGATTTTGTATTGGCTATAGCTGGATTTTGGATATTATATGAGACAATAAGGGTTGTTGAATATAAGGAATTAAATGTTATTAATACGTTGGTTAGTTTTATGATTCCGATTGTATATTTAGTATTGATAATTCCGTTAGAATATGCTTTGGAGCTGTATTCAAAATATGAATTACTATTTTTAAGAATGACTTTTAAGGAAGAGAAAGATAAAGAAACTAAAATTAGACACAGAATTGCTGTACTCTGTACATGTAGAATTTCTGTTCGTAGGGTATTGTTATTTCAAAGGGAATATATGGGAAGGATGTATGTTAGAATGAAAGATGAAGAGTTTAAAGATTTAATTCAGGAATTCAGAAAAGCATGCAAAAGACCAACATCTCAAATATAAAAGGATGAATGTATCATTAGTAAATTAAAAGTAACAGTTCAGCCTTCAAATTTGAAATGATTTTTATGCTAGCGTAACTTTTTCTTCGGATGAATAAAAAAATTTAAGAGAACACCAAAGTCTGATAAAGTTAAAGGCGACCAAACCAAACTTTAGAAAGACAGAGGTGTTCTCCATGGTTAAAAGTATACAGTATTTCAACGAAAATAGTGTACCCGTTTTTGAAAAATTAGAAGATGAATTTTTGAAAGATCCATCTGACATTGCCTCCTACGTCACAAAACTGACAGAGGAACTGCATAAAACAGGGATCAGAATGATCGAGGAAACGCTGGGCTATCTGGATCAGATGCTTAATGAGAGTGAAGTCAGGAAGATGACCTGGATTGTAGACAGACATGAACCCAAACAGCTGATCACATCACTCGGAAGCGTGAACTATTCAAAGACGATGTTCCGGGATAAAGAGGAGGGAAGCCGTTCTTATCTTCTTGATCTGATCATGGGAATGGAACCGCATGAAAGAATGACAGAGGATGCTGAGGCCAGACTGCTGGAAGAAGCTGTGCAGACCTCATACCGGCGTGGCGGGGAAGAAACAAGTATTCTGGACAGGGTCAGCAAACAGACCGTGATGAAGAAAATACATTCCCTGAGGTTTCCATCAGAAAATGAGGAACCGGAGAAGAAAAAAATCGTTAAGACACTTTTTATAGATGCGGATGAAGCCCATATCTCACTCCAGTACAGGAATAAGAAAGGCGACTTTTTAAGAAATGAGCATGGAAGTAAGAATAACAACGTAATCGAAAAACTTGTTTACTGCTATGAAGGAATTGAAAAAGAATCGCCGGGAAGCAGGAGGCATAGACTGATAAATCCCCATTACTTCTGTTCCGACAGTGCGAGTGAAGACCATAAGGATTTCTGGGAAAGAGTTTATGCATATATAGATAGTCAGTATGATGTAGGCCAGATAGAAAAAATCTATGTGAATGGAGATGGTGGGGCCTGGATGGAGGAAGGGAAGAATGGTATAGGCGGAGTTGTCGTGACCATGGACGAATTCCATCTGCAGAAGTATCTGATAAAGATAACCAGCCATCTTATGGACAGCAGGCCAGATGCTGTCTCAGAACTTAGAAAGATCATCATGCATAAGAATAAAAAGGATTTTAATGAGTATGTGGATCTGCTAAAAAGCTATCTCAAAGAAGATGATGTAAAAAGTGCTGAAAGGATTGAGAAGGGGAGAAAATATATCCTGAATAACTGGATGCCATGTAAGGTAAGATTGTGCAACAGGAAGAAACTTCCGGGGTGTAGTGCTGAAGGGCATGTAAGTCATGTACTGGCATCGAGAATGACATCAAGACCAATGGGATGGAGCCGATGCGGGGCCGGACAGATGGGAAGATTAAGGGCATACTACTATAATGGTGGAGATATGCTGGAACTGGTCCGCTTTCAGAGACAGGAATTAAAGGAGGCTGTGGGATACAGGATGACGTATAGCTCAGTTCCTGAAATAATGAGGGCAGAAAAGAACCGCCATTATGAACTGGGAAAATATATGTGTGCAATACAGGGAAGCCTGCCAGACCAGATTAAAAAGAAGTTGTATTTAAACCATCACATCAGTGGATTATAGAGCACATATGTGGGGAAGGTCTACCTTAACAGGCAGCCTTGCAGCAGGGAAGTAAAAAGAGTATGATGTAAGCAGCAATTCAGTGCCTGATACCGGATCAGAACATCTTGGGTGAACTCTAACCTTTTATTTCCGCAGGTAAATTTACGCAGCCTGATTTTTATAGAGTGATTGACACATGGGATTATTGGTAGTATATTTATTATCAAAATTACAAGGAGAGCATACAAATGAATCAGAACTTACATTCAAGACGTTATATGTACATGTATTATAGACATACTGTGTTATAAGCTTTGCAGGGTTAATGCATTGACTTATAGCCGGTAGGTCTATTAGTCTAGTGCATAAAACCAGAATGTAAGTGATGTGTTAATATATATTACATCGTAAATTGGAATTATCGCACTGGACAATGAATGTTTGGTGCGATTTTTTTGCGTGAAAGAGGTGCATGGAATGAATGATTCAATTGAATTGAAATTGGTAACAGAAGATGAAGCAGAGTGTCTGCACAGACTACAGGTAGAAGCGTTTATGCCATTATATGAAAAATATCAAGATGATGATACAAGTCCGGCAAAAGAAAGCCTGAAAAGAGTAACAGAGAAGATTATTGAGGAAAACTCAGATTTTTACTTCATTGTGTTTCATGGAGAAAAAGTTGGAGGTGTGAGAGTCAGATGGCATCAAGGCAAAAAGGTGCATGAAAATGTTAATTGGATATCTCCTATTTTCATAATTCCAAAATTTCAAAATAAAGGGATTGCGAGCACGGTGATAGAACAATTATTTGGCACTTATCCGAATACAATAGAATGGCGTTTAGATACGATTAAGCAGGAAACAGGCAATTGTCATTTATACGAAAAATACGGCTTTGTTAGAGTTGGCGAGGATATAGTGGTAAATGAAAAGATGACATTGGTTGGTTATGTAAAAAATTGTATTAATGTACGAAGATTTGAAGAAGAGGATGCAGATGAGGTTAGCAAGCTTATTGTAAGGAATTTCTTAGAGGTCAATAGCAAGGATTATGGAATTGCAGCTATGGAGGAACTTGCAAAGGTTTATGATTCAGGGAAAGTTCTAAATATTGCCAACTATGCACATATGTATGTCTTTGAATGGAATGGTAAGATAGTTGGTACGGGCTCGATTTCTAGTTTCTGGGGAAGTAAGACAGAAAGCATTTTGCTGACTATTTTCGTTTTGCCAGAATTCCATGGAAAAGGGATTGGAAGAAAAATCATAAATACGTTGGAACAGGATGAGTTTTATGTAAGAGCAACTCGTATTGAGATACCTGCTTCTATTACAGCAACAGAATTTTACAGAAAATTTGGATATGATTATAAGAATGGTGTTAAGGAGTTGGATGAAGAACATCATTATAGATTGGAGAAATTTAAGGAGCATTCCTGTTAAGTAACAAATAACCGGTTTGCAAAAAATGAGTGCCTACCATAGAATAATGATTGTTAACTTGGCGGTTAATAAAAATCATTGTTCAGAGGAGACACCCACAAATGAATTATAAGCAGAATGAGAAAATCAATCAAGTAAAAGAATCAACTTTGGTAGTAGGAATCGATATCGGAAGTACCACACAGTATGGGAGAGCGTTTGACTGGAGGGGCATCGAACTCGGGAAAGTCTTTCCATTCAGCAACAGCAGAGAAGGCTTTGAATCCTTCAAAGCATGGATGCAGCGTTTACAGGACAAGTACAAGAAGTCAGATGTGATAGTCGGTATCGAGCCAACAGGTCATTACTGGTTTGACCTTGGCGCTTATCTTGAGGATGAGGGCATCCTCCTGGTTATGGTTAACCCCTATGCGGTAAAGCAGACCAAGGAACTGGATGACAACAGCCAAAGCAAGAATGACAGAAAGGATCCGAAGGTAATCGCAAAGCTGGTACCGAAGGCCGTTATTCTGCACCGTATACACCGGATGGTGTGTATGCTGATTTAAGAATTATGGTGGCCAATCGTAAGAGACTCATCAGGGAGATGACCCAGATCAAAAACAGATTTGCCAGATGGTTCGCCATATATTTCCCCGAGTACACAGATGTGTTTGGGGACTATGAAGCACAGAGCAGTATGCTGCTTCTAAAGAAAGTTTGTACTCCAGAAGCAATCGTGGAACTGGGAGCCGAGAAAATCAATCAAATCTGGCGTGATGCAAAGCTTAGGGCTGTAGGAATGAAAAGGGCAACGACCCTGTGTGAGACAGCAAAACGCAGCATCGGCTTAAAGAAAGGCTCTTCGGCAGCCCGGTATGAAATGAAACTGTTGCTCAAGGATTACGAATACAAAAAGGCACAGCTTGACGCCGTTATGGAGGAGATAGAAAAGCTGTGCAGGAAGATACCCGAAAGCGAGCAGATGCTTGCCATCAAAGGTATAGGAGTGATCACGGTAGCCGGATTTCTGGCAGAAGTGGGTGATGTGAGGCGTTTCGAATCACCCAGACAGATACAAAAGCTGGCAGGACTCTCATTACGGGAGAACAGCTCTGGAAAGCACAAAGGACAGACGACCATAAGCAAAAGAGGCCGGAGTAAGCTGAGGGCAGTACTGTTCAATGCAGCAATTCCACTGATAGCGAAGAACCCGGAGTTTAAGTCATTGCATGAGTATTACACGACAAGAGCGAACAATCCGCTCAAGAAGAAACAATCCGTGATTGCGATCAGCTGTAAGCTGATAAGAGTCTTTTATGCCATCCTGGCAAATGGAGTGACCTACGATTCGCAGAAGCTGCTTTCAGATATTCACAGGCAGCCGCAGGTAGCATAAGAAGAACAACTGTGAGATTCAGGAGACGTCCGCCGCAAGGTGCTGAAAGGAACAGAAGAAATTCATAAACATAGAGAGCCAAGTCAGATTTCTTACCATCAGAGCAGAGACTCAGTAATGGAGCATCATGACGCCCCTTTATGGATAAGCAGAACGAAGGAATTAAGGACCCTGAAGTAAAGGAGATCCCGTATGACATGGGAGGTTAGGTTGCCGTAAGGAGTTGGGGGAAGAAAGGCCGATCATAGCAGAATAAGACGACGTCTTGTTTTGTGTACCCTAAACATCCGTATATCCATGATTCATGGCCAAGGGGAATGACATAGACTTAGAAAATATCTCTATGAAGAAATGAAAATGTGAGAAAAAGCGAGTTAACAAGAGAAAAACAAAGATTATTATGGGAGGTG
>ENA-ORPK01000929-ORPK01000929.1-human-gut-metagenome-genome-assembly--contig:-NODE-929-length-25210-cov-6.223932_pt1 | contig 25210 bp, 20 predicted proteins | sample MGYA00242139_ERZ509068 | MGnify/ENA primary metagenome ERZ509068 (study PRJEB26280, sample SAMEA2338687) | human gut metagenome | biome: human gut; feature: human-associated habitat; material: faeces... | reverse complement strand
CTTATAAAACGCTTCATTTACAAATTTGTAAACGATAAAAGCATGGCGGAGCTTCGCTCGGCGCTTGCCTGTGCCAACGCCGAACGTTCATTCCGCGCGGCGCATACGCTCAAAGGCGTGTGCCTCAATTTGGGATTTAAAAACCTGTACGACGCTGTCAATCCCCTTACGGAAAAACTGCGTACAATGAATTGCGAAGGCTGCGAAGAAATGCTCGCCGAAGTTGAAAAACGCTATTCCGCTTTAATTTCCGCAATTTCGGAACTTATATAAGCAAAACCCCGCCGGTTTCGGCGGGGTTTTGCTGTGTATTGTGCTTTATTTTTCGGGACAACAACTGATAGCTTTGCTGTAAATTACAGTAGTTGTAAGCTGATCACAACGCGAGCATGTCCTGATTTGGCGAATCTGCTCGTCGCATCTCGGGTCTTTTTCTCGCGCCTCGTGGATAATGAACGTCATATTATAGCCTTCGTCATCATATTTATGACCGAAAACCGAGCAGATAATGTTCTTCCGTGCTGCAGCAGATGAGTTGTTTTCTGCGGCGACAGCGTTTATTATGCTCTGTCTCTGCTCTGCCGTAAGCTCGGTATCCTCGCCAAAAACTATGGTAACGTTGCCTGTTCTGTATTCATACACCCCGTCACCATTTGCGGAAACCGCAAACACACTCATTGAAAGCGCCATCGCAAAAGCAACGGCCATTGCAACAATTTTCTTCATGATAATATATAGCCTCCTTATATTTTAGTTACTTGGTCCTATCTCGCGCAAGCCTTCAAGCAGTTCCATCATAATTTCCGGACTTGTACAACCCATATAATATTCATATCCGTTGTAATGCCAATATGCCTGGCAACTGCCATCCGAAATCGTCCAAAGATTTATGTCTATTCCGTTTACGCAAACATTCATATCTCCGGGAAACGGCTTGTCGTCGCCATATTCCATTCTCGTTTTTATATAATAACCATATATGTATTTTTTGTAAGTCAATATAACGTCATAGTTATCGCTGTTGTTTTCTTTGGAGTATGTAGCCAACGTAAGCTCTTCACCATTCGGAAGAGTCGAAGGATAAAGTATGCTTATCTGCTTTTCTTCAACCAGATCTTCTATGTTTTTATATGATTTGCTTCGGTTGAACGACGGCGTTACCGTAATATTTGCCGTCATTATTGAGGAGATGCGATCTTTTGCTTCCTTGTCAGACAGGTCTGCACAGGTAGCTACCGACATTATCATTACAAACACGGCAACAAGCACAATGGTGATCTTCCATTTTATGCTCATCGGCGCGCGGCTTCTGCTTGCAGCTTGTGCTCTGGTGCTGCTTTCTATAAACCGATTGCCTTTCAGCTTCACATCGGCAAGCTTTTTTTCAAGCTCCGCTTCTGTAAACTTCTGCTCCGGTGGCACAAGCGAATCTATCTCTTCCGCAAGAGATAAAATAGCATCGTCATCGGCTTCACCGACAGGCCTTTTACATTCTTTTTCAAGTCGCCTTGAAAGTTCTCGCCTGCGATCTTCGCTGCTGATCATTTCTGCACTACCTCCTTAATATTAAAGGTTATTTTTGTTTGAAAAAACATTTCTATAATATAAGTGTCAAAAATCGCATTTTGGGTGCATATTTTTGAAAATTTTTTTGAAAAATTTTTATTTTTTCTTAAAATGCCATTTTTCAAGCTTTTTTCTCAGTCTCAACCACCTTGATTTCACCGTATTTACGTTTTCTTCCGTCAGTATTGAAACATCTTTAAGCGTCATATCATTGTTTATAATACAGTCGAAAAGCAACATCTCGGCTTCGTTCATTTCTGCATAGAGCTTTTCAAGAAGCTTATTGTATTCCTCATCGGAACAAGCCGATTTCTTTTCGGCGCGGAGAATAGATGCTTCCCTTTCCGCTTCGGCAAGCATTCTGGCTTGTTTGTTTTTTCTGCGTACATAGCTGTATGTAACATTTCTGAGCGTAATGTTCAGCCATTTCAGAACTACTGACTCCGCATGGCTTTCGAGAGAATTCCACTTAATGTACAGCAGCGCAAAGACGTCGTCAACTATTTCTTCCGCATCATACCGGTTTTTCGCACCCATATAGCAGCAATTTGAAATAAGCATGTTGCAGTATTTCATGTAAGTGCTTTCAAATGATATATCCTGCAAAAGATTTTCCATAATTGCGACATCCTTTCTTTGGATTAATGCGGTTAAACATCTGTATAATCAACGCACTTTTATAATTGTATCATACATTGTAGAAAAAATCACAATTTTTTTGAAAAAAATATTATTTTCGTAAACTTCTCAGAAAAGATATCTTCACAAGTTGTTTATTGTTCAGTTGTGGCTGTCATCGTCAAATATATTTGCAACCAACATCAAAGAAAAATCCCTTGTGTAAATCCGTGTGACTTGCGCAAGGGATTTTTCTTTAACTGCAATTGTTAATATAGCACAAAATAACAAATGTTTTTTTATAAGCAACAAATGAATTGTTAACGAGTTGTATCGAAACTATTGACAAACAAAAGACTAAAATTGTAAAATAATGATGTATTTTGTCGAAAATATATAAATAAAATAAGAAAAACCGAAAGGAGCAATACCGGCATGTCACTCTGCGCAAAAAAGAAAGGATTCACACTTGTAGAGCTTTCCATAGTAATGGCAGTAGTAATCATCCTCGCAAGCGTAAGCATAGTAACGTTTACAAAAGTCATAAAAGCAGCAAAAGAATCGGCAGTTATGCAGGAAATGAAGCAAAGGAAAGAGGAATTAATGCTTGAAGATATACTGCATATAAACAGCGATGACTGGTTGTCAGTTGATGAGCTTGAAGAAGAAACAATATCCGAAGTTGCGCAAATCACAGAGGAACACGGCAAAGATAAATTTGCTGACGAAATGTTCGAAAACACATTGGGAGAAATAATAAGCAAATATGTAATAGCATCCGTAAACGGACAAACAAAAATGAATCCGACGGAGGCGGTATATATAATAAATGAAGCAATAAAAGAAACGAACAGTCCATTCACCGAAAAAGACATTTCACAGATAACCGGAAGATATATAACGGACGGCGAGATCAAAGGCGATTATTCGTGGTATGACAATAAACAAACAATGATAATAGGCGAAGATAAAAAGCAGGCAGCAGATCAGATGACAGCTCTGTCGGTGCTGTCAAAATGCGGAATGGATTTTTCAGGCAAGACCATCGTGCTGAAAGGCGAGATAGACCTTCGAGGAGAAGAATTCACTCCGATTGTTTCTTTTTCGGGAAGAATGATAGGAGAGGAAAACAAGATAATAATGGAATACCAACCGAAAGAGACGACCATAAAAGGAATGAACGGGGCTGTCGTATCGGAGATTACATGACGTATAATCCGCTTAGACCGGGAATACGGTTCGACGTTGTGAGCTATGGTTTTGTAGGACTGCTTTCCGAAGGAGCAAGCATAAAGAATGTAAACTTTGAGCTTGATATGAAATACCGTGGCTCTGTGTTCAAAAACACATACATAGGCGGAGTTGTGGGCTGTCTTGACGGTGGAGAGATATCGGACTGCAGCATAACCGGAAACGTCAGCGGATATTGCAACGTAGGCGGGATAGTCGGCTACGCCAAGAGCGGAACGATAAAAAATTTGAAAATTCAAAACCTGACGGTAAACGCATATACCGATTCGGAAATACCGTATGCCGGAGGCATCGCGGCCTACATATATTCGGGAACGGTAAACATTGAAAACTGTAATATCAAAAACTCGTCAATAACCGCATACAGCCAAAAGAACTCTCCCCTTCCGACCAGGTGGGGAAAAATCGCAGGAATGGTAGGACCACTTAAAATTAAAACGGACAAAGAACACACAACACTGAACATCACAGACGTTATATACGACAAAAATAAAATAACGGATTCCACCAAAAACAGATTCGGAATAAAACCAAACAAAATCAAATGCACTGTTAACATAAGATGAAAAACTTTCGTAGTTAAATGCAAAAAACAAAGGCTGACATTTATCCCAAGCCCCGAAAAGGTGCGGCTCTGCATTCATCGTCGCCCGCCACGATCCCAAGAATTCAACTTACAGTAGAAATTACCGCAGAGTTCTCAACAAGAATACTATTGTAAGTTGAAAAATAATGTGGCATAATTTGATTACAGGGTGGCCATCCGAAAAAAGCCGAAAGGATAAAAATATGTTGGATCAAAAATTATTTGGTGAAAAACTTCGCAATCACAGAAAAAGAATCGGTATGACGCAAGAAGAGGTTGCCGAAAAAATAGGCATATCTCCGCAAGCAATATCAAAATGGGAATCGGGCGATTGTCTGCCGGATTGTTTTAATCTGAAATCGATAAGCGACATATATGGAATTTCTGCAGATATTCTTCTCGAAACCGAATCAAGCAGCGACATCAATGCCGTAGCCGAAAGAATTGAACAGCTCGGCACCGAATTTATCTGGGCAAAATCAAATGCGGCAGGCTACACAAACAATCTTCATCATGAGCTTGGTGAGGACTTATGGAAAATGTGGAAAGGAATCTATTTTGCAGAAGTAGGCGATCGCAAAAGACAGGAAGAGGACAAAAAACGCGGAAATCTTCGCATTATCGGTTCGTTCGGCACGAAAATATGGGACGATGAAGGCATAGTTTGCGTTATTCAATCGGAGCTCATCAGAAAACTTTCGGTTTTTGATGCCGAGACGATCGATATCATGAAAGAACTTTGCAGCGAGGACGGACAAAAATTGATTTTGTCCCTGGAATGTGATGCGCCCACATCCAAGAGCGATCTTATCGAAAAATCCGGTATTGCTCTTCCCCGTCTGAACGAATTGCTCCTTTTATTTACGGAAAATCGAATCATCGAATACCAAACGGACAATCATATGCGCGGGAACGGATATATTATCAGCGGACATTGCGGCATTGCCGCATATATGGTTTTGTCGGCAATGTTTGTTTTGAACAAAAAGATATGTACGGTTTCTTCATATTATTCGAATTGATCATCGTAGCAAGAAAGGCAAAAAACCAAATTGAATATTTTGATGTTTTGACTGCTGACATACGTCTTGAAAAGAAACGAATGAAATGATATAATTGGCGAAAGTCATCGTCACGCGGCGCGTGACAAACTTCCATGCCCGTTTGGTAGACAAACAATAGACAAAGCTGGTATAATTATATCACACCATACAGGAGGTATAATGCTATGACAATGGGGCAAAGAATTCAACAGATACGTCTGGAGCTTGGACTTTCGCAGGAAGAATTCGGCGAGAAGCTCGGAACGACAAGACAGACAGTTTCACGTTGGGAGCTCGATCAATCATATCCGGAGCTTACAAAAATCGTACTCATCAGCAAATTGTTTTCTGTAACAACCGACTCTATTCTCAAGGACGGGATCAGCACGTTTGATACCGAAACCAATATATTTACCTGCGGAGTATATCGTTCGGCAAATGCGGAGATAGTTGAAACCGAAAAATATTCGCTTAAATATTATTGTTCGCCAGACAAAAGTATATTGGGTACAAAGCTGTACACTGGTTATGAAAACAAAAAACGTTTGGTCGCTATTTGCGAGCGTAACCAAAGAAAAAATGTCACCGAATATGCTTATTATCTGAAAAACAGCGATACTGTGATATCGAACTGCGATCGGTTAAGCACAACGCTTGGCGAAGCCTACAATGTAAGCGAAGCGAGAGCTATGCGACGACTTGAAAAATTTTATGTCGATCACAGTGGAAAGCCACTGCCCAAAGTGAAAGAAGCGGGAATCCCGAAGTGCCTGATGCTTTGGAGAATGGCGGACAGTTATAGGGCAGCTGCTGATTGGCTCAATTTTTATCTTTGCACAGGAAAAACAGAGTATATTTTTTCTGTTAGGCCGCAGGACACAAATATCTATTGCGGTGCGTCGTACAACATTGTTTTTGACATCGGGTTGTTTTCCGGCGGACAGTATTTCAGAATACGCAATTACAAGGACAACCGAGAAAAATACTGCCGATTCTCGTGCGATTTTTCCTATGAGGCAAAAAATGTTGAAATACCGACCGAGCAATGCGAGCTTGGAAAATGCACATTGACGGATAAAGGTCTTGCATGGACAATAAAACGATATACCGATGATGAAATTGTACTTCAAGGGTGCGGTAACGACGAATACAAATATCGCCGCCTTGACAGGAGAGACGAACAGTTTATGCTTTGCGATAAATTGCAAAACACGTTTGAAGAGACAAAAAACAAAGGCTGACCTTGAGGTCAGCCTTTTATTTTTCAGAATATCTGTTTTGTTGTCTCGTTGCGTCGCGCCACAAGAGAGCCTATAAAACAGACTACCGCAGATACGGCGGATACGATTGTAATAAGGATCAATACCGCGCTCCAGCCGTTTTTATCGGCTACCGCGCCGAAAACTGTCGTTGCGGCGGTAGATCCAACATAGCAAAATGCATCAAGCAATGCCGAAAGTCCGCCGACATTGCCGAATTTTCTTATGCCGAAAGGAATTACGCTTGTAATAAAGTTACCGTTACAATAAATAGCACAAATAATAACAATAAAGCACAAGATAAACGGCACAACAGCCGACTTTTTATACGACAAAATGCCTCCGCCCAAGAAAATAGCAAGCACGGTAAACACTATGGATATTGCGGTAAGTCTGCTTTGCAAAACACGTGAAAGAATTCGTGCCGCAAAAATACCGGCACACGAAAGAAGCGAAAGCCCCATAGTTATCAGCACCGCCGACGAATCACCAAAACCGAAATCCGTTTTTAGAATTGTGGGAAGCCATGTGATAACTCCGTCGCGGATAAATGAATTACCGATAGCGGAAAGTGCCACAAATCCAATAATCACAAGAACCGTTCCGCGATAAAAGCCTTTTACTGTCTGCGTTTTTTCGGTTGTTTGCTCAGTATCGCATACCTTCGGCGCTTTTTCAAAAAATCCGAGCGAAACAAACCAAAGTATGCCCGCCAAAACCGAAAGAGCTGCAATGATATAAAACGTTATCTTATAATTTACGGAAACAAATAAAGCGGAAAGCCCATATACTCCAAACGTGCCGAAGCAAAATGAAAATCCGCCGAACATTATCCATGTCCTCAGCTGTGAAGAAGCCAGGTATTTTGCAATCACATTACAAATATTGCACCAGAAGAAACTCTGCACCAATCCGTTTACAAGCCAGATAATACGCATCGACGCAATATCGGAGGAAAGCGCAAGAAGAAGATTACATGCCGCCGTCATACCCATTCCCAGAAAAACGGTAAGACGCGGCGGATAATATTTTGCAAGAAAGAAGTGAAGTATCTGACCGCCGCCATACGCAAAAAACAGCATTGAACTGACCGTCCCAAGCGACTCCTTGCTTACGGAATACGCCTCTGCGATAGCAGTCAGATTTGCGGCATACGACAACCGCCCAAGATAAGCAATCGAATATGTAAAACAGCTGACAAATATCAGAAGCGAACCATACTTTTTAGATAAAACCATAGCACATATCTCCGAAATACAATAGTCTTGACTCCCCGCTCTTTCCGGAAATCAACGGAGGTATTATATCACAACATTTACGCTTTGTCTATGAAAAACACATATTTTATAGATGATGAATTCATAGCGTCAATACGAAAAATTAAAGGCTGATTTTCGATTGACCCAAGTCAGAAGACAATTGCAGCGGTCAGCCGTTAAAATTTGCGTTGAACCCTGCCGTTTTGCCCGGCAAAATAGCAAAATTTATTGTTTTTGTTCCGATTTTTCTTTATAATATGATTACAGTCAAAAAAATTATTATCGTAACCCAACCTTTCCCCGCCTTTTATGCACTTATAGGCGAACCCCCTGAAAACGAAAGGAAACTTTTATGAACGAACATTTTAACAGAAATGACGAAACTCTTGTCGAGCTGACGCTACTCGGAGACGGAACCGCATATGAAGAGCTTGTCACCCGTCATCAGCGCGCGGTGATGGGGACGGCTTATAAGGTGACAAAAAACAAATTTTCCGCAGAGGACGCATCTCAGGACGCGTTTGTCTCCGCATGGATGAATCTCTGTGAGCTTCGCGACGGTTCAAAATTCGGCTCTTGGGTCTGTTCGTTTGCAAAAAACTGCGCAAGAACGCTTGAAAGGCATTATCGCGCGGCAATTCCGGACATCAGCCTTGACACGCTTGACGGCTTTGAGCCTGCCGAAGAGGATGAGCTTTTTGCCGAAGACGAGCTTAAAGACGTCCGCCGGGCGGTAAGCTTGCTCAGCGAAAAAATAAGGGAAGCCGTCAGCCTGCATTATTTCGAGGGAAAGTCCGTTGCGGAAATAGCGGAGATGCTGTCCGTTCCCGTCGGGACTGTCAAGTGGCGCCTTTCGGAGGGGAGAAAACAACTGAGAAAGGGTTACGGAATTATGGAGAAAACATACGACGAAAACGAAAGCCTCGTTGCCCGCGTCATGCGTCAGGTCGAGGCGCTCAAGCTGTGGCAGCTCAAAAACGACAAGACCGGTTTTGAAGAAGAATATCGCGCCGTTCTTGCAAATGTCGAGGCACTTGAAGATTCAAAAGAAAAAAGTTCTATGCTCGCCGATACTCTTCTGCGCGGCTATTGGGAGGTTTCCAGCGAAAAGAATAAAGAGGTTTTTGAGAGAATCAAAAAATCCGCAGAGGACGGTCACAACGAGGACGTTATGATGTCGGTCGCATGCGAGGAATATAACAAATATTCCGGCGAGGAAAGAATCAGATTCATGCGTGAAACGCAGATACCTTATTACCGCGAGGGCGGCTATCCGAAAACGCTGGCTTATATATGGTTCTGGCTCGGATATGAATACCGCGAAAAGGGAGAATATGAGGAAGCTATCCGCTGCTATGAGCAGGTTGTGGATATCCTCACGCCGTCGGACGTATATTATGCAAATGCAAAATCTGCCATCGAGGGAGAAAAGCGCTCGATCGCAGCTGAAAAAAATTCGGAGGTCATCCGTTACAATTTCAATGTCACCGGCGAGGTTTACAGAAAAATCGACGGCAAATTATACTTCTGGGAGCAGCCCGGATATGACTACAACGGAAACAGCGCATACGGCAGCCTTTTCTGGAATATGTCCCGCTGCGACGGTTTGATACTTGACGAGAGCATGAAAACGGGCGACACGGTTACATCATCGGACGGAATCACGCTCACTTATCTGAAAAACGGCGGCGCGTGCGATACGCCGGCAGGTCATTTTGAAAACTGCTCCGTATATGTTATCGACGGCGTGCTCTATGGGCGTTTTCATTGCGAAACATGGCTCTGCGACGGCATCGGCATCGTCCGCCAGATCGTAACATGGTTAGGTTATACGCACGAATGGGTGCTTTCGGCATATAAAACAAGCGGCAAAGGCGGACTTCTCCCATTTGAGGCGGGCAACCGCTGGGAATATGCGCTTGCCGAGCGCGAAACTGCAGAAATAACGGAAGGAGAAAACATTTTTGAAGTTACCGCCTGCGATGCCGGCTCGGCGACGCTTTCATATATTAACTTTGTTGCTGTGACAAGCTATTACGACACATGGGAGGGCAAAACGGCAGAGGCAAGGTACGGTTACTGCAAGAATATAACCCCCGACGACGAAATTCTTTGCGATGTGAGCGGCGCGATGAAGCGTGCCGAAGAGCTTGCCGTAACAAAGCGTCAGAAGCTGCACACTGCCATAGCAAACAAGGTAATGCGCCGCATTTTTGAAACCGATCCTGCAGTAAATCCGGATTATACGGAAAAGGGCAGATGGAATTTCTTTGAATACGATGCGATCAAAAAATCTGACGGCAAAATCATTTGTGACGACCTCCGCAAATACAGCTTTGAATGGAAAGATATGTCGGATTGCGGCAGAAGCTGCGTCGGCTACAAGGTGCTTTACAGCTTCTTCTTTTCAATTTTGCAGGATGCGGCAGGCTGTCTGTGGTCGGATGAATGGAAAGACGGCTATCATTTCGATGAGAGAAAATCGGGCAAATATGTCACAAAGAATTTCAATGTCAAGGGCGGCGAAACGGTCGTTACGCCTGCGGGCACATTTGAAAACTGCCTGCGTGTCAGCTTTGATTTTCAGGCGTGGGGATATTTCTCCGGCAGAAGCGAATATCTCTTTGCGGACGGGGTCGGCATTGTGCGCTTTGAGCATCCTTACGGTAATGAAGGCAAATGCGCCGTATGGCAGCTTACGGAATACAAAGGCACGGGCAAGGGGTTCTTCCCTGTCGACGACGGACTTTTCCGCAGATATGAAGCAGATGCCCTTTCGGACGGCTGGCACGGCTCCGTCGAATACACATTCGACGAAGACGAAACCGGCACGGTTATGTTCAAGGACGCTCTCGGCAATCAGGACAGAGCGGACTATGAGAAAATGAAGAAAAAATAAAAAGGCGGAATTAAACCACAGGTTGATTTTTCTCTAATACAGCGTTGTTGAACCACCTCCACTCTTATGATATAATTTGATCAGTGAAGCGCATCACAATTAAGTTTGGAGGTTCCTTATGACTAACATCAATATAGGCAATAAGATACGGCAACTCAGAAAAAAGAAAGGCATTACTCAAGAATCGCTTGCTTCTGTACTTTCCGTTTCCCCACAAGCAGTAAGCAAATGGGAGAGCGGTCTAACATATCCCGATGTGGAAATAATACCGATTATCGCAGGATATTTTGAGGTTTCTATGGATATTCTGTTTGATTACGATGTTCGTGAGATGAAAGTAAAGATCCAAAAGATTATTGATGGTGCCATGAAATATTTCTTTGATGATACTGCAAAATACATTAAAATTATAAAAGATGCTTTACAAGAATATCCCGAAAATGAAGATTTACTTGTAGCTCTCTTGGATGGATATGAATACACTTTGCGTGATAAAGAAGATATCTCTCATTTAGATGAAATGATAGAGCTATCGCAGAAAATCATTACAGAAAGCACCGATTTTATTAAAGTGTGCAATGTAAAAGACAGTCAAGCTGCAGCATATCTCAAAAAAGGTGAATACCAAGAAGCAAAAAAAGTGTTAAAAACACTTCCTCGTGAGTATAATCTTCGGGACGAAGCATTTGCATTTAGACTATCCGGAAAAGACAAACTGAATGGAGCATGCTTTTCAAGGTGCCATCATTTGCAGGGTTTATATATAGCTTGTATGGAGGAAGGCGATGCATGGTTTTTCATGAATCAACATTCTGATGTTAAGCTCCGTAATTATACTCCCGATGATTATATACCGGAAGCGCTGAAGTGCTATAAAAAGGGGCTTCGCGTTCTCACAACATTTCTTTTGACAGATTGCCATGATAATCCCGCAGATCAATACCTTTGGGACGGTATGCAGACTTTTCATTGGGTTTTCCATCAATGTATTGCTGCTTGTTATAAAAAACTTGGTAATATTGAAGAGTGCGACAAGTCCGTTTCCGAAGCATATAGACTCATATCAGTGGTATGGAAAGATTTTGAAGAAAATAAAGCACGCTACATGGAGCCATTCTATAAATATCTCGAAGACTATGGTCTTGCCGAGTATATCAGATAGAATAACTATACCGATCATAAGCAGAAAATCAGCCGAACGTGGGGCGAAAAACCTCATTTTCGGCTGATTTTTGGTCGGGATGACATGAGTTGAACCTGCTTGAACTTGCTCCCAAAACGCTAAAAACCTGATTTTTTACGTGATTTTACGGGCTTTTCGGGGCTTTTTAGTCCTGGTGGACTGCTTTCGAGTGCTCTTCGCGGCATAAAATCCGGGTAGTCCGAAGCCGTAAGTGGTCAAAGATGTGGTCAGCAATCAAGTGAGAGCATTTCGCATGCCATGGTGTCACAGAGCTTAGTGTCAATTGACTCGCTGAACATTTCAAGAAACACGGCATGAATGACCTTGGCAATTTCGTCTGCGGACATGCCTTTTCGGATGCGTGCAAAAATTATCTCGATTTCGGAATCATATTCATCTGCCGGGCAACACATCCCAAGCAACCCAATCGGATCGGCTTTATCCACAACAAACTTTACAATATCTTTAGTCATTCGCGTGCCTCCGTTCAAAATGTTTTTTCTGCCTTCAGTATAGCATAAAAGCGCTTGGAAGTCAACTCTTTCACAGCGCAAAGGCTAATGCGCAGTAGGCAAAGAAAACGATTATCAAATTCCGTCAGCACAGCGCGAAACGGCTGTTGGGTCAAGCAAGAACTTCTCAATGCCCGACGTAGCATGCGGCAAAAATTCGTATTTACACCTTTTTATCAGATGTTGCACCCGAGGGACAGGCAAAAACGCCTGCCCTTTTTCTATCGGAACAATACCAAGAAAAACGGCTGTATAGTTCCGAACATAGTTCCGAATATTGTTCCGATAGAACTTCAAAAACCCTTATTTTACGCCGCAGTAGGCAAAGAAAAAATCCTGTCTACACACAAAACAATACTTGCGCTCTTGACAAATCTCCTATCATAGTATATAATTAAACTTGATTACAAATGATAGGCGGTATAGCATGAAAGATTTGATCAAAGCAATCCGTACTGCGGCAAATATGAATCAGGAGCAGTTTGCGTCTTCCCTTGGCACAACGCCGCTTTCCATCAATCGATGGGAAAACGGAAAAACACTCCCGAATCGTATGGCGCAGACGCAATTATATAATTTTTGCAAAGAACGTTCGATTGATGTCGCAAAACTCATTGTTGACACCAAGGCATACGCCGATACAGATAACAAGCTGATCCTCTATCACGGATCAAAAAAAGGAATTACCGGTGATGTTGCACCGATCAGCCGCGAGGAATGTGATTTCGGTCGCGGTTTCTATATGGGAACCAGCACGCTTCAGCCGCTGACGCTGATCTGTAATGAGGACAAACCCAAGTTCTATGCAGTCGAGCTTGATTTGACAGGACTGAATGTGCTGACAGTCGATGTCGGCATGGACTGGGCGATGCTGATTGCCTACCATCGCAAGGAGATGGAAAGTGCCCAAGGAACCGCTGTTTATGAGAAATATGCGCATATGGCAGACGGTTATGATGTGATTATCGGTTATATTGCAAACGACCGTATGTATACCGAGCTTTTCCGCTTTTTTAACAAGATGCTCACCGACGTGGCGTTGATACACTGCCTATCCGCACTTGATCTCGGCAAACAGTATGTTGCGATTTCCGAAAAAGCGTGCAGACAGATCAAAATACTGAAAGAAGAACCGCTTTCACCGTTGGAACTTGCACTGCTCAAGGATATGAGCGCAGAAAGAAGAAAAGAAGGCGTAGCTCTGGCGGAAGAAATTGAAGTAAAGTATCGTCGGGAAGGCAAATTCTTCGACGAGATTCTGAGAGGCGAATGATATGTTGAATTCCTTACAAATGGCTCTGTGCGATACGCAAGGGCAACTGTTTGAGCTTGCAGCTGAACGGAGATACGCAAGTGAAGCCTTCGTCAAGGCGTATATGACTTCGGCTGTTGCTGCTGATATGGATAAAGAGTTTCATCATATTCAATGGGCAGGCAAAGCTTATATACTTTCACGTATGGAGGATGAGCTTGCCGATCAGCTTGTCAAAGTCGGCGAGATTTACGATAAAGAAGCGCTGTATTGGATGGGCTATATCTATCGCTACTGGCACTTCTATACAGGTGAGAACAGCCGCGAAATCTATAAGCAAGCCCAGGCAAAAACAATGAATGTGGTCTATCTTATGTACCACACCATGAGTCCCGAAATGGCAATTGATAGGCTGAAAGAAGCATGCGAACACGCTTGATAAATAACAGGAGAAATCATTATGGCAAAGAAAGCAGTAAAAGAAGAAAAAATCAATCTTGATACAATCCTTTTTAAGTGCCGCGATATTTTGCGCGCCGCAAGAAATTCCGGATCGTTTTTTGAAAAGCGTGATATGATGCTCACACTTGTATTCCTGCGCTTTATCGGAGAAAAATTTGAAGACGGCGTGGCGAAACTGCGTGAAGATTTGATTGCGCAAGAACTTGATCCCGACGATAAAGATATATTCGATGCATTCTTTGTTGACGCTACTTTTACAGACGGAACATACAATCTGCCCGCGGAAGCACGCTGGTCTACTATCATCAATACCCCTGCACCGCAGTTGAATGTCGCTCTCGACAATGCTTTGCACAGCATTGCAACAAGCAGTAAACAACTCAAGGGGTGTTTCGTTGAGGGAACCTTCACTACCCGCAACCTTGCTCCGAATGATATCAAAAAAATCGTGGATGAGGTCAACAAGATCAGTCACAAGGTATTTGGAGAAGAAAAAGACCTGATTGGTCGTGTTTACGAATATTTTCTCAAAGAATTTGCTGTCAATGCAACCAAGGAAGAAGGCGAATTCTATACACCGCATGACGCTGTACAGATGATTGCAGCAATGATCGAGCCGTTTGACGGTACATTGTATGATCCTTGCTGCGGTTCGGGCGGCATGTTTATTCAAAGTGCAGATCTTGTCAGAGAAAAGAGAGGGGATATCAGTCGGATCAATGTATATGGGCAGGAAAAGGAGCCAGCTACCTATCGTCTTGCAAAAATGAACCTTGCTCTGCGAGGCATCAGCCACAATCTTGGTGGTGAAGCCGATTCATCGTTCACGCACGATCTTCATAAAGGTCTGTATTTCAATTACATTATGGCAAATCCGCCCTTTAATCTGAAGGGGTGGTACAACGATAATCTGAAGAATGATTCTCGCTGGGCGGATTATGTAACGCCGCCGGAAAGCAATGCAAACTATGCTTGGGTTTTACATATCCTTTCACACTTGAAGCCTCTTGATGGTGTTGCCGGATTTCTTTTGGCAAATGGTGCTTTGGGTGATGGCGATACGCTTGAAATCCGTAAAAGACTGATTCAGAATGATAAGGTAGAAGCCATTGTTATCCTACCCCGCGAGCTCTTTATAACAACGGACATCAGTGTAACCCTTTGGATTTTGAATCAGAACAAAAAAGGCGGAAAGTATCACGGCAGAAACCTGCGCAATCGTGAACATGAAATACTGTTTATGGATTTGCGTACCTGGACGGAAAACCCGGTTAAAAATGAGGGTAAGAAGAAAGTATTGTTGGATGACCGACAGATTCAGAAAGCCGCCGATATTTATCACACATGGCAAAACGAAGGAACGAACAGCGCCGATTACGCCGTACCGGAGCTTTATCGCAGTGTCGGCATAAACGAGATTGAAAAACAGGGGTGGAGTCTTGTCCCAAGCAAGTATATCGAGTTTATCGACCATGATTTGGAGATTGATTATAACGCTGAAATGAGCCGTATTCAAAAGGAAATGCGGGAAGTGCTGACGCAGGAAAAGAAAACGCAAAAAATGCTTGAAGATGCTTTCAGGGGGATCGGATATGGCATTGACTAAATATAAACTCGGAGAGCTGATCCAACTTGAAGAAGAGAAAAATACGGATGGGCGTTATTCTCTTGATAATGTAAAAGGTATATCAATTCAGAAAATTTTTATTGATACGAAAGCTGATATGCAAGGAGTTTCACTCCTCCCGTATATTATCGTAAAACCGGATTTTTTTGCATTTGTAACCGTAACATCGAGAAATGGTGAGAAAATTACACTTGCGCATAATACGACTAACCATACCTTCATTGTTTCATCATCATATGTGGTGTTCAGTATTTCAAAGCCGAAGTTGTTGAACTCTGATTACCTGTTTATGTATTTCAATCGCCCGGAATTTGATCGATATGCTCGATTCAACTCGTGGGGGTCTGCAAGGGAGACTTTCGATTGGAACACTCTTTGCGATATAGACATCGAACTTCCCGATTTGCCTACACAGCAGAAATATGTTGATATTTACAATGCTATGGTTGCCAATCAGCAGGCGTATGAGCGTGGCTTAGAGGATTTGAAGCTCACTTGCGATGCGTATATCGAAGATTTGCGGAGAAAAATGCCGTGCGAGAGGATTGGAAAGTATATTGAAGAACGTAACGAAAAAAATGAAAACAATGAGGTTTCGCTTTTTCAGGGTGTTAATGTCGATCACATTTTTATAGAGCCCAAAAGAGTAGCTGAAGATTCGGAAAATGGAAGCATAGTACGAACAGGACAATTCGCATTTAACAAGGTAATGAAAGCGCACAATACTAAGCTTCCGGTTGCATTGCGCGAAGGACCAGATTGTGTTGTCTCAAATAGTTATCAGGTGTTTGAAGTAATAGATAAGAACAAACTGTTGGCGAAATACCTGCTACTATGGTTAAACCGCTCTGAAACTCAAAGATATGCTGGGTTCATATCATTTGGAACAACAAGAGATATTTTTACATTTGATGATATGGGTGAAATATCAATCCCGATGCCCAATATTCAAGTGCAACAAAACATAATTGATATGTTCTCTGTATACCAGTCAAGACAAAATATCAACGAGCAGTTAAAAGCACAAATTAAAGATATATGCCCGATTTTAATTAAAGGATCGTTGGAGGAAAAGAACAATGACTGATTATGAAAAATTAAAAGGAATAATCGAAGAAATCAATATACTGATTGCAAATAAAGTTAATTCAGATACCCCATCATTTAAGAAATGGAAGAATAAGGCTGAATATTTTATCGTATCCGTATATGATCAGGGTAGCTATCAATTTCAACAATTTGAGAAAATATCGTTTCATGAAGTTGATATATTCGAAATGTACGGAGAATGTCCATCTGTGAATCAGGTTGAAAAATGTAAAAAAGGTCTCATAGAAGCTCAAGGACAGCTTGAAAATATGCTTGAAGAGTTGAAAGAAAAAGAAACTCTCGGCGTATCGATTGCGCCCTATTCACATATAAAGCAAATTGGAAATTGTACAAAGGTATTTATTGTCCATGGTCATAATAGAGAGTTTAAAGAAGCTGTTGCGAGAATTATTGAAAAGCAAGGAATAAATGCAATTATTTTGTCTGAACAGGCAAACAAGGGGCGCACAATCATAGAGAAATTTGAAGATTATAGTGATGTTGGCGGGGCTATCTGTTTATTTACTGCGGATGATTATGGCAGAGCAAAAACGGATGAAACAGATAACACTCGTGCAAGACAGAATGTAGTATTGGAAACAGGTTACTTTATGGGGAAACTCGGCAGAGATCATGTGGTTTTATTAGCTGATCATGATATTGAAATGCCGTCAGATTTGTCTGGTGTTGTATATACGGACTCTGCTAATTGGAAAATCAACTTGCTTAATGAATTAAAAGAAATGGGCTATACTGTCGATTTTAGCAAGTTAACTTGATTGAGGATTGGAGGTGAAATAATGGCGAACTTACAAAACTACAACGGTCGCTATTGCGAGTCCGAATATGAATATGCCTTTCTCTCATTTTTAGAGGAGGAAGAATGGCAGTATATGAGCGGAAACAGCATTCCGCGTAGTACAAAATCGGCTGTTTTATATGCGGATGACATGGAACAGTTTTTATGTAAGACGAATGCCGATTTGACTGCCGATGAGATTCATCAAATCATAGATAAAGTGCGCTTGGCGGGTGCGGAGAGCGAATTTTCAACACTACATACGGTATATGGCTGGATGGTAGATGGCGTGCAATTTACTCCACAGAATGGGCGCACACGCATGATCCCTCTTATTGATTTCGAGCATCCGGAAAGCAATATCTTTCGTGCTGTAAATCAGTTTGCCGTTGAGTATATGAATAACGGCCTGAAGGAAACCCGCCGCCCGGACATCCTGCTGTTTGTAAACGGTATGCCGTTATGCATTATTGAATTAAAAAATCCGGCAGATGCCAATGCAACGATATACGATGCGTGGGAACAGATTAATATCCGGTATTGGCGTGACATTCCTCATTTGCTTCATTATTGTCCTCTTGCCTGCATCTCAGATGGCGTAAAAACCCGTCTTGGCACAGTTCGCACGCCGTATGAGCATTTCTATGCGTGGCGTCGTGTAAACGATGGAGACAAGGTTTCAACTTTGCCGTTTGAAGAAACGCAAACGATGATCAAAGGCGTTTATGCTCCCGAGAGGTTTCTTGAAATATTCCGCGATTATATTTATTTTCAGGATAGTGAATATGACAGCGATGAGAGAGAGATCGTCTGCCGTTATCCGCAGTTCTTTGCTGCACGACTGCTCAAGCAAAGTATCGTAAAATCGGTCGAAGCCAAGAGCGGAAAGGGTGGTACATATTTTGGCGCAACCGGGTGTGGAAAGACTTATACAATGGCGTTTCTTGCCCGCCAGCTTGCTTTGCGCTGCCCGGAACTTGGCTCACCGACTGTTATTATGATCGTTGACAGGGATGAGTTGCAAAAGCAGGGGGCAAAACTTTTCACCAAGAGCAAAGAATTTTTGAATCTTGGAGAGGTTTGCGTTGTTCCGAACCGTAACAACCTCCGTGAAGAATTGGGAGCAAGAGAAAGCGGCGGCTTCTATATTTGTACCATTCAGAAGTTTTGTGACCGTGAGGATGATAAAATCGGCTTGATCAATAATCGGGCTAATATTATATGCTTCTCCGATGAAGCCCACAGAACGCAGCTGGAACATGCAAAATCATTAAAGTTTAGCAAGGACGCTGATGAGAATATGCGTGCCATGGTTTCCAAGCCTTATGCGAAGGTTTTGAAAGAGGCATTGCCAAATGCCACATTTGTAGGCTTTACCGGCACTCCGATTTCGGAAACCTATCAAACTTTTGGGGATGAAATAGACCGTTACACGATGGATCAGGCAGTCGCCGACGGATTGACCGTTTCTATCAAATATCATCCGCGTATTGCCAAAGTATTGCTTGATCAGGAAAAGGCAAAGCAGATCGAAACATATTACAAGAAGTGCTTTGAGGACGGGGCTACTGCCGAAGATATTGAGGCAAGTAAAAAAGCAATGAGTTCCATAGAAATTATTCTTGGAGAACCTTCTCGACTCGAACGCCTTGCCGTGGATATTCACGATCATTATGTTGCGGCTTGCGAAAAAGATCCGGATCGCGTACAAAAGGCAATGATTGTTTGCTCTTCCCGTCCCATTGCTTATGAATTGTTAAAGAAATTTCAGGCCAAATATCCCGAATGGTTTATCGAAAAAAAGGTACCGGATGGCGTTGTCGTTTCTGACGAGGAAATGCGAGAACTGAAACCGATGCCGTTTATAGCTATGGTCGCAAGTGTCGGAAAAAATGACAGCGCGGAAATGTACAATTATCTTGGCGGAGTGAAGAACGATGTACGTTCAGACGAGTTGGATGCTGCTTTTAAGCAAGATAAGTCCAATTTCCGTATTGTTATTGTTGTGGATATGTGGATCACAGGATTTGATGTTCCGTCACTTACATATATGTACAACGATAAACCGCTCAAAAAACACTTGTTGATTCAAACAATCAGTCGTGTAAACAGAAAATATCCCGGCAAGGACTATGGTTTTATTATTGACTATATTGGGATTCGGGATAATATGCGGGAAGCCATGAAAATTTATGGTGGAGATGCATCTATTGCTCCTTCTGCAGATGATGTAGAGCAAGCAACCGAAGTGTTCCGTGAACGCATGGAAGTTCTTAAGGATCTCTTCAAAGGTTATGATCTTACTCCGTTCCTAAGCCCGGAAGGTGATCCGGCTCTGCGCTATAAATTATTGGCGAAAGCGGCGGAATATGTGTTTATTTCTACACAGGAATTAAATACGCAGAATGATGGTGGCAAGAGTATTCAGAAAGTCTCGTTCAAGACTTATTTCTTGAAAACTGTCAAAAGAATGCGGGCAGCATACGATATTTGCCAGCCATCGGGTGAGCTTGACGAGAAAGAATCTGCACTTGCGCAATGTTTTATGGCCATTGCTGGATTTGTTCGAAAAATGAGTGGGACAAGCGAAGTAGATGCGGATACTATGAATCGGCATGTAGCAAAAATGGTGGAAGAGGCTCTTAAGTATAACGAAGTAGAAAGCGTTTTGGAAGAGGGCGAACAAGAGGATATATTCAGTCCCGAGTATTATGAAAAATTGTCCGACATTAAAATGCCCGCTTCAAAACTTGAAATGCTGGTAAAAATGCTCCGCAAACAGATTAGAGAGTATAGTAAAACCAATCAAATGGCGGCGAAAAAGTTTCAGGAAATGTTGGAGGAGACTATCAGGCAGTACCATGAACGCAGGAGTCACCTTACTGCAGAAGAAGCAGGGGTAGCACAAGAGCATGCCACTGAAGATATTATTAAGAGTGCAACCGAGCAGGCATTACGCATTTTGAGAGACATGAATGCGGATCGTGAAAGCTTTCGGAAAATTGGACTGACATTTGAGGAAAAAGCATTTTATGATATTTTGATGGCATTATGTGACGAGTACAATTTTGAGTACGGTACAAACAGAACCGTCGATGGCATTGTTATTAACGACAAATGCAAAAATCTCGCTAAGAAAATTAAAGAGATTATTGATACAAAGTCTTCCTTTGCCGACTGGCTTAATAATCAGATTGTACGGGATCAACTCAAATTTGACATTAAAGTATGTCTCATAAAAAACGGTTATCCTCCGCAGTATAGTCCAGAGGTATTTCGTAAAGTCATGGAACAGGTTGAGAACTTTGAAGAAAACAACTAAAGGACAGACTTGCTAACGCATCAGAAAGGAATTTGAGTATATGTTCGATGAATCAGAATATCGGGCTATTTTTGACAAGGAAATTATACAGAAAAGCAAATCAATAATCTTTTCATTTGATCCCGAAAATGATGTATATCAGTTTAAGCCATATGCTCATGCATTTTCCCCGACTTCAATTGAAGATTTGGCGGAATTGATGCGTCATAACCTTCTCTTTTATGCTTTTGGCGAAGAAGAAGTCGTAAATTTATATAACATCAATCTGTTTGAGTCAATGGAACACGCTGCAAAGTATGCTTATGGACAAAGACTCCCCAAGCGCTCAAATACGAATGATGGTCTTTTGAGCGAGACGTTACTTGACTTGTTGATTCAAATTTATAACCCAAGTGCATATAAACTTGCCGTTCGTACTCTCTTCAGACAAGATGACAACAACGAAATCAAAGGCTACGATTTAACTTATTTTGTAAAAGACGAAACAGGAATCACCTTATGGCTTGGACAAGCTAAACTCGGAGCAAAAGAATATTGCAAATCTGATATTAGTAAAGACCTGATGAAAAAATACACATCAGAGTATTTGGCCAAACAACTCTATTTTATTTGCGATAAACGTGTTGAAATAACAGCGGATGCGAAGCTCATCCTGACTGCCGTAAACAAACTCAACATTCTCATGCAAAACGAGGATCAAGCCAGCAGAGTTAGTGGGCTGTTTGATTATTTAGACAGTGAAAAAATCAAAATTTGCATTCCTTGTTTGCTCGCATACGAAGAAAATAAGGTGTATTCCGACCCTGGACAAATCTATAACAGGATTCAATCAGAGGTTGACTCTATAAAGAAATACTATTTGGCCAATCGGTATTCATTCGAAAGAATCACACCAGAAATCGTTTTTTGTATTTTTCCGATTGAAAGCATTGATAGATTGAGAGATAAGGAGCACGGGTTCTATGCAGGATTATGTTGACAAATTGCTGTTTGCAATCAACAATTATGATTCAAGCGATATTCACTCAGTCAATGCGCTGCGAGATTTGGTTTGTTGGATTTCAGATAATGAAGAGCTGAAAAAAGACAAAGTCGTTGCGGAGTTGTTATATACTGCCTCACAAAAGATGCGTGTATTCGGATATAATGCGCTAAATCATTTTTCTGAGCCACCCATTCCGGAAACCGGAGAAATCAATAGTTTGCGAAATGTAGCGATAACAAGTATTTATCGCTCTAAAGCTGATGAAAAAAACATTTTGGATAAAACGCAGCAGGAAGTAGTGGATTATTTTCAATCATTGCCCCAACGCAGGCTTCTTGTAAGCGCCCCCACGTCTTACGGTAAAACTTTTTTAATGCGGGAAATCGTGTTTTTGAATCAGGAACGATACAACAATATTCTATTGGTCTTTCCCACGGTAGCGTTATTGCTCGAAAATGCAAGATCCATGGAGCATTTTATTAAAGATCACAATCTTCCCTACAAAATTGTGAAAAATGTTGAAGCAGTAGACATTGAGAATACAAAAAATATCTTCGTATTTACCCCCGAACGAGCACTTCAGTTAATTGCTACGATCCCCAGTATTAAAATTGACTTTTTCTTCTTTGATGAGGTTTATAAGATTGACGAGGATTATTGTGCCTCCGAAGATGAAGAAGATTCAGAAGAAGAGCAGACAGCGCAGAAGGCGAAACAGATAAACGAGCAGCAAAACTTCTTGAATGAGGATCGCGGAAAAACGTTTAGAATTGCATTATATTTGTTGTCAAAAACCGTGAATGAATACTATCTTGCAGGGCCGAATCTGTCACAAGATAGATTTGGTGATGGCATGCGACGCTATCTGAAATTGAATCATATTCAAGTCAAAGAGATCAACTTCGAACCGACGTTAAGAATTGCTGTAAACGCTTACAACTCAAAAATTGAAGAAAATGTCCCCGATGGGCTTATGGCTCCTGATGAGATGGGGATGGTTCCGGTAAATTCAAAAGTCAATGACAAAATCAAAGATGTAGTGACTTATATAAATGGTAGACAGTACGGCAAAACATTATTGTATTGCAAATCTCCAGGAAAAGCCGCTGAATATTCTATACAGTTATCAGCGCGATCAGAAAGTGATGTATTTGACTCGTATCCTGAGGGCTTTAAAGAATTTATTGCACATATCCAAAAAGAATATGATGTCAATCATTCTATAGACGAGTGGAGTTTGATCAAAGTATTGAAAAAAGGCTTTGGAATTCATCACGGGAAACTTCCCAAGTACATTCAACAGGAAATTTTGGAGCAATTCAATAAGGGAACCTTTGATGTTCTGTTTTGCACTTCCACCATTGTGGAAGGTGTAAATACAGATGCACAAAATATGATAATACTTAACGCCTCGAAAGGCAGGAATAAGCTTACACCCTTCGATATTAAAAATATTAAAGGACGTGCAGGCAGATATTATCATTGCTTTATCGGAAGAGTTTTTTATATGACCCGTGAACTCGAAAGGATCGAAATGTCCGAATCGTTTTCTCTCGATTTTGTTACATATTCGGACAAGGAATTGGGCGTTATTGATTTGGACAATGCCGATATTCAGGATTTAACTCAAAACAACCAGTCAAGAAAGACTTCAAGAAGTCATGAAATCGATAAATTTATTGTTCCGCGAAATGTGTTTATAAAAAACAGGATGGTTTCATGGGAAAACCAAAATAGTTTGGCACTCACACTTCAGAAAGATGAGGAATTCGATAAGTATATTCGCTGGATTTCCTACCCCGTTGATGTTGACAATTTTTTGCACTATAATTGGATTGTCAAAATACTTAACACATTTCACATGGCGAAGCTAATCGATGAAAATACAAAGAAAAGATACGCTGCGATAGCACACGATTATCATACGGGTGGATTTAAAGAGATACTCAAATATGAGATTGGAGAATACAGAAAAGGAAAACGTAAAACCATTGATGATGCTTATGCACGGGCATTTAATGCGCGAAGAGATATTTTAGAGCATAAAATTCCCAAGATGCTATCACTGTTTGAAAGTATTATAGTGTTTGTGGCGCAAAGCCGTGGAATAAGCATGGATGGTTTTTCATTGTCAAGAGTGCGGCGATATTACGAAACCGGGGTTAAGACCCCGCTTGGAGAAGCACTTATGGAATATGGCTTTCCTGTTGATGCAATCCGCAATCTTGAAGATAAGTTTGACCAGTTGAGAAACTTGGATTTGACAGAATCAAAAACATTTTGCCGGCAATATTACAAAGAGATTATTTCAGTATTTGATTCATACGAAATAGATTTATTTATCCGCGCTATGAATAGCATTTGATCTTTTCATCCCCCAATATCTCCCTCGCTGTAGGCAAAGAAAAAGCCCCGGCGGTGGAAAAGTGATTTTCAAGGCTTCGCACAGAGCCGGTGCGAAGCCTTTCTTAGAAGCGAAAAGTCTGCATATATGCGCATTTTTGATGTTGAAATTTACAGTTTCCCGTTTTGCGATTTGTGCAAAAATGCCCGAAAACGCTGATATAGCGTGCATTTTGCGCTGTTTTGTGATACGCCGTCCGTTCGGATATATGGTAGGAATCAACCGATGGAACGGAGGTGTAACCATGATTCACGAAAAAAGCTGCAAAGTCAATGCGGAAAAAAGAACAAGGAAAAGGAGGTGCTACGGTGAAAAAAGGTGCAAAGAAAGCGCCGGAGATGACGCGGATTATTGCGATTGACGGAAGTGACATCCTGAAACACTACATCACGACGTGCAAGAACGGAAAACTCTATCCAGACGCTTTCCGCGGTGTACTGGACGAGAGCCTTGACACGCTGAAAATGAAAGAAATCTTCAAACGGCACAAGACGGAGCTACCGTTTCCGTATCTGGAGGACAAGCAGTTTTGTCGCGCCGTGGTCAATGCCTCCTTTGCATACGCCATCAAGCAGTTTGAGCAGTACGGGCGCAGGTTTGTGCGGCATGGATGCACGGTAACGGATGATGAGATGACCGACCATGTGTGCGTACGCGACGGCGAGTTGATCGCTATCGAGGTGCCGTATTCCAAAGACACGCAATATGCGGCAGTACAGAATCCGATTCCGGTGGAACTGCTCGGCAAATATTTTGTGTACGATAGTGAGGCAAAGGCATACCGCAGAAGCAAGGCGGTGATTCCTTCTGCCGTTACCTGCAAGGCGATACGCGAGAAGCTCTATACCGAGGGCTTCGACATCGACGGCGTGCATTATGTGCGCTACAAACGCAGTGCCGGAGCAAGCCGTGACGGGCGTTGCATGTTCATTGCCGAGCCACTGTATGCCGACATGATGAAGTGGAGTGCTTGCGGGCTGTCAGCGGATGATGTGACCGATCAGGCTTCATGGCAGGCATACCTTTCCCTGACGATGAGCAGCATTGAAGGCACCATCCGACTGCCGAAGAAGGCGATTCTGATTATGCCGGAC
>ENA-ORPK01000925-ORPK01000925.1-human-gut-metagenome-genome-assembly--contig:-NODE-925-length-25249-cov-3.904620_pt1 | contig 25249 bp, 24 predicted proteins | sample MGYA00242139_ERZ509068 | MGnify/ENA primary metagenome ERZ509068 (study PRJEB26280, sample SAMEA2338687) | human gut metagenome | biome: human gut; feature: human-associated habitat; material: faeces... | reverse complement strand
AACAAAGCGGAAATTATTATTGCAAAAAACAATTTTGGCATTACTGACGTTGTACCGTTGGAGTACTACGACGGCATTTTTTATGATTTGCCCCAAAATATAGTGATATAACGGAGGAAAATGGAAAGAACAGTTGCAATAGGTGATATTCACGGAAATATCGATAAATTAAAAGTGTTGTTCAAAAAATTATCAACGAAAAAATTCGACACCATTGTTTTTTTAGGTGATTACATCGATAGAGGCAAAAATTCAATCGATGTAATCGACTGGCTTATCGAACTTTCATTGATTTGGAATTGCGTATTTTTGAAAGGGAATCACGAACAATTATTCCTAAATGCCTTAAAATCTTTATCAAAAGAAGATATAACTCAATGTATCATAAATGGAGGAGAAGAAACATTAAAAAATTATTTGTTACTGAAAAAAAATAATTTTGAAAAATTTAAAAAGCATATCAAATTCTTCAAATCTCTCAAAAATTATTACCTGACCGAAAAATTTTTGTTTGTTCATGCAGGGATAAACCCATTTAAAGATTGGTATTCTCAAGACGAAGAAGATTTTTTGTGGATTAGAAATGATTTTATCGATAGCCCCGTAAACATACCGCAAACTGTGATTTTCGGGCATACTATTTTTGACGAACCATTTGTTCAAAAAGATAAAATCGGGATAAATTTAGGGTGTGGCATCTGGGACGAAGACGGGAAACTCGCAGCTTACCTTTGCGAGGAAAACGAATTTGTAATTGCATAACCCCCTTAATAAAAATTACTTTAACTTAAATAGTAGTATTTACTTCAGCAGATATGTTATGATTATTTTCAAAAAGGCTGTAATGATGGCAACGATAAAAAACATTAAAGATGAATTAACAAAACAACAAAAGGAAAATATCGGAGATATTCTTGCTGAATTAGAAAACGAGAAAGAAATTATTGACCATATTATTGACTGCATTAATGAATGCGAAAGCCCGAAAGGGGAAAACCAAATTCAAACTATCTTTAAGGCTTTCGATTTATTTGATATTAATCAAACAAAGATTTTAATAATTGGTCAAGACCCATATTCTGATTCTGACAAAGCCCACGGACTCGCATTTTCTGTCAAAAAAGAGGGGAAAAACGATGATTCTTTGCACAATATTTTCAAAGCCATCAGTGATTATAACAAAAAGAGCTTTGAAAATTGGGGAACAAATTTAGAAACATGGGCAAAAGACAACAATGTCCTTTTATTAAATGCCGCATTAACTCATAAAAATAAAGATACGATTGGAAAGCACATAGAATCTTGGGTGCCTTTTATAAACAAAATTATCAAAAAACTCATCAAGACCGAAAACAAATTAGTCGTTTTTTTATGGGGAAATAAAGCTCAAGACTGTTTTTTTAATGCGATAAAAGAAATGAGCAAAACAAATCCGAAAGAATGCATTTTAAATAACAAAATGATATTAATGACAAGCCACCCATCAAATAGAGGAAAAGCTGTTAATCTGGGGTTTAGTGAAGACGCAGCGAAGCATTTCAAAGCGTGCGATGATTTTTTAGGAAAACCTACGTGGTTAAATTTTTCACCTTAATTCACAGACAAAATACGCCACTTCTTGAAGATTCTAATTTTATATCTGTTTTTTATACAAACTGATTTTCATTTTTTCAATTATTGCCTCAAGTTCGGAATGATATTTTTGAAAAGGTTCAAAACTTTTGAGTGTTTCAATGATAGCGATTTCTCTTTTGGTAAAAAGTGCAAGTTGTGTCGGATAATAATTCAAAAAGCCCCAGCGTTTTTTCCTTTCATTTTCCGGTTGAATTTCATCAATCATATGCTCGCCAAAGTTATTCACGATACATTTTATATATCTTTCCGCAGTTTTTCTTGCAACACCAAATTCTCGTTCAATATCTTCATAAGACACACCGCATCTGTTATCTAACATCATGTAGAATATTTTTATTATATTGTTGTTTTTATTATCTACTGTTGTTTTTGGCATTTGCTATCCTTTCTGCTCGACAGCTTCTTTTTCTTTTTTTCCTGAATTTTTCGTTTTTCCAATAAATTTTTCGCTATTAATTTATACGATTTGTATTTTTTTAATTCCAAAGGAAAAGCGTAACTAAAAAGATCAGTGTAATGATAAAAACCGTTTACTGCTTTTGATATAATTTCTGTTGTCGGTTTTGTTTCAACAAGAATCATCGCAATTTCTAACGCCTTATCAATGTTGTAATTTTTTACATACAAATCTTTCAAAAGAATTAACGTAATATATACAAACCCTTTATCTTTTTTGGCTTTTGCAATATCTAACGCCCTTTGACAAAATTTTATAGAATATTTTATTTCGTTTAAATCTTCAAAATATTTTGCACGCAAAAGACAGATGCTTTCCGGTTTTTTAGATAGTTTTTCAAGCGTATCAAAATCTTGATTTATCCTTTTTCTGTAAAATTTCTTTTGTTCTAAAGTTTTTACATCAGATAAACATTCTTTATATCGTTTAATTCTTGCAAAATAAGGCGAAACGTATCGAGGATTTTTTTGAATTTTACACTTCAACCGATGCAAATCAGTTTTAACTATTACTTCTTTAATTTTTTCATGTAATATACAACTTTCCGGATAGAGTTTTAATTGTTCGCCTAAGAACTTAAAAGCTTCTGAATATTTGTGATTTAAAAGATAATAATATACGTAAGTTATCTGTTTTGATAATCTGTTTTCATTTTTAACAAAATTAGAAAGGTCTTTTTCTTTTGACTCTATTAAAATTTTATAAGGAAAATTTTTCGCATCTTGATAACCTAACTCGATTGCCTTTTGCAAATCTTGCAGGGCAAAATCATATTCCATATCATAAAAATATAACATTGCCCTTTTTGCATAATATTTTCCGACATTGTCATTATCAAGAGCTATTGCTCTATTGTAAAAACTATAATCTTTCATACACAAAATCCAAATATACTTGAAAAATTTGGGCAGGCTACCCTGCCCAAGATGATTAATTACACAAACGAGAACCAGTTTCTTGATTTTTTTCGTTATACATATACAACACATCTCCTTGTTTTATGGTAACTGTATTAGATGTGTATCCATGCAATTCACCTATTCTTGACCATAATTCACGATTATTTTCGTCATAAACATAAACAATGTTACCTTTTTGTTGTGCCATACCAATAGCCATAATTTTCTCCTTTTTTTGTCTGACAAAATAAATATATCAGCCGTACCCCCCAAAAACAGTCGTAGTTTTTTTTAAAATAACAAACAATTTTTCAACTTTTTTGGCGACATTGTTTCTCTATATTGTTCATTGATGGAGTTTTTACCATAAATAAAACCCCTTGATTAATACGACAGTTTTTGACGGAGTTAACTTGTATTCTAAAAATAGAAAAGGGGTATGATATGAAAAAAGAAAAATCTAAAATACTTGTAATCGGACTTGGAACAGGTGGAGCAGAAATTGTTGATAAAATTGGGCAAAAATGTAATTTTTTTAAAGAAGTAGACTATTTGTGCGTAAATTCTGACAAAAAGTCATTAGCCTTAAAAAATACAAATATTTTCTTGTGGGATTTCGGTATTGAATTATATTTTCCGAAAGAAAAATATAAAAGATTATTTCAAAAAGTGATGAAATTTTTTGTTTACCGAAAAAGATGTCTCGGTTGTGGTGGAAATTGGCGTATTGGGGAACAAATTTCGCTTGAACATATAGATACAATAAAAAACATGATAAAAGATAAAGAGGAAATAATAATTATTTCCTGTTTTGGTGGAGGTTTTGGGACAGGCGCAAGTACCGTTTTTGCACAAATTGCAAAAAAATTAGGGATAAAAACATCGGCTATAATTACTATACCTTTTGATTTTGATGGAAGACGAAAAGAAGCAGTCGCAAAAAATGGACTCGATGAATTAAAAAAATACATTGAAAAAATTGATATTGTTGACGGTCAAAACATTTTAGTGCCAGAGAATTTTAAAATGACATATTATGAGGCATTGCAAAAAAAAGCAAGCGAAGTTGAAAAAATTTTTGTAAAAAAATTTATAGGAGTAAAATAATGAAAGAAAATATTCACGACTGGTTTTTATATTATTTTAATAGTTTTAGTTGCGGAAAGGCGATAATCGAGATAAGCACGCCATCTTGTTCAAAAGACCCTAAAACTTATTGTATAAACAGAAACGGCGAAATTTTATTTACATTAAAACCATATTTAATTTGTTCCAAATTTGAAGAAGAAAACGTACTTTTTGTATCAGACGAATCTGACAAAAGAGCCCTTTTTGACCAAAACGGCAACAATCTTACGGGATTTACCTACAAACACATTATATATGGAAGTGAAAACGGATTTTTTGAGGTAATAAAAAACGGATTACACGGTCACATTGACCTAAATGGAAAAGTTATAATTCCTTGTATGTATGAAGATGGCGGATATTTTTCTGAAGGGCTTGCACCAGTAAAGAAAAACGGAAAATGGGGAATGATTGACGCAACAAATACCGTTATAATTCCTCTGATTTACGAAGAATGTAATATTTGTAACCACAATTTGATTGCCGCGAAAAAGAATGGAAAATTTGGAATTATTGACAGATTTAACAACGTTATTTGTGATTTTAAATTTGATGATATTTTGTTGAGTTCAAAACGTGACTATCCTCAACATATTGCTAAAATTGGAGAAAAATGGGGCTTAATTGACAAAAATGGTAAGACTTTGCTTGATTTTAAATATGATAACATTGATGTTTTTAATGATTTTAACGGTTATTTTTTAGTTAAATCAGACGAAAAATTTGCAATTTATTCATGTGTTTTGGGTGGATTTTTGACAGGATTTGAATTTGATGAAACAGAATATGCTTTTGTCGGCAACGACGAATGCCCAACTTTTCCGGTCAAAAAGGGGGACAAATGGGGTGTTCTCGATTCTTGCGGCAATTCGATTACAAAATTTGTATATGATTATCAAGATGGATTTAACGAAAACTTGTGTGTTGTTAAAAAGAATGACAAATGGGGCGCCATTGATATTTTGGGAAATGAAGCTATTCCATTTGATTACGACAGATTGTTTTCTTCAAAAGAAAATCTTCTCATTGCAAAAAAAAATGATTATGAGGGTTGCATTAATCAAAAAAATGAAACTGTTATCCCATTTGGTAAATTCGGAGGTTACAGACATTGGTTTTTCGAGGGATTTATTTCCGTTATCGATAGAAATGGCGATTGGCAATATGTAGACAGAAACGGCGAAATTTTGGACATAAAATAATTGTTTATACCATTATTAAGTCCGAATCTGTCGTACCAAAAATTTATAATAAAAATATGAAAAGACTTAAAACGATAAAAGAGACAAAAAACACATATAAAAATTTCGCCGAATATATTTCAAAAGCGATAGATTTATTAAAACGAACTGTTGAAATTAATTACGCAGTGTACTTTTTGGGCTACAAAAGAGGTTATAATTATTTTTTGAACAACAACACTGTTTATGTCGTAAATTTAGATTATCAAATTGATAACAATTCAAAAATTATTATAGAAACAACAACAATCAAGTCATTATATGCCGTAAAGCTTTTGGCAAACCACCCCGAAAAGGAATCAGACATTGAATTTAAAACAATTATTGAAGATGAAGAACGTTACACTGTTGAAAAATTTTTAAACTGGGTAAATTCTATCTGTGATATTACGGTTGAAATTAATTTTCCGTTTTGGAAAGTTATAATAGATATTTTGAATGGATACACAAAAGAAACTTTCCAAACAAAACATTATATTTTTTACTCAAAGCGTGACGATGATTACAGTGGAATAATGAATTTTTATGTTTTTGACAAAAAAACTCACGCCGAGATGAAATTGTACATTGATGATTGTTGGGACGAAAATCGAAATAAACAAGTACCTCCAAGAAATATGAACGATATTACATTGGAAGTTTTGTCGGGAAATGTTTCTCCATACCAAAAACGAAAATGCAAATTAGAATTTTTGAAATACTGTCAAAAATCAAGTCACAATTATTGGTTAATGGAACTCGTAAAATTGACTGTTCAGCCGATTGAAAAAGATTGCGGTTGGGCAATTCACAGAATTTTCAGCCGCAATGATATTCCTTTTGATAACATTTGGGTTGATGATTTTCCCGAAAAAAATGAGGAACCGTATTTTTTTATCACGGATAATGCTTACTCTTGGAAAACGACTAAGGTTGCCGTTTTGAATTTCAAATCCGCAACTTACCATTCAGTAGACATTTATCAGCAAGGAAGAATAAAATTTCTGAAATGGGAACTTGATAAAGATTATTTGAAAACTCTTGTTGATTTTCTGAAATCACCTGTCGTTTTGAGCGAAACAGAAAGAAAATATTATGGTGATTGGGTCAATACAAATTGGCAAAAATTAATTTTTGAATACAATCACAATACAGCAGGTTGGGAAAATAAAAACCTTCCGCCCGAAAAAGATTCCGATAGATTGGCAGATGTTGAGGCTCTTCCATTTGATTTGCCCATACCTGATTATACAAAAATCGAATATCCGAAAACATTTAGTTCTCGAGAATGGAATGCCCGTCAATGCACACTATTTGATAATTTTAAGCAATATCTGAAATCTTTGAACTTAATCGGTCAACCGATAAAAAGGGTTATGATTGTTGGAAATATTTTCAATGACGTCGACACATTTTATGACTTTATTAATGGCGATTGGTATGAATATGATGATAATAACGAGTTGGCAAAAGTTGACAAAGAAGAAAAACGAAGAATAGAACAAGGTTCATTGTTAAAACCTTGGCAAGTGGAAAAAACTTTTTTACAACTCGATGAACCGATTGTATTATATATTGGCGATAAACAAATTGAGATTGAATATTGCGAAAGCGGAAACGCAAAAATCGGAGTAAATACTTTAAATCAGGGCAATGCAATATCATTTTTTGATGAGTATCCTTATTGGAAAGATGTCAGCAAACATTTTTCGAAAAATATTATCGGACATAAAATTGTTGATTTTGAAATTGAACCTTATGTTTTTCAAGATGATATCGAGGGTAGCGAATACGGAATTATCACTGTCGATAGAAAAAAAGGCGACGTTTCGTTTGGGGAATTTTCATTTATCTTGGATAACGGATACAAATTGTCTTTTGATGTTGTTTACGGCGACTATATGGGCGTTTGGGAAGAAAAACAGAATGAGAAAACATTTGAATCGAGATAATTATTCCGCTTTAGGCAAAAAAGTCTTAGATAGGCTCAAAGGAATTTGGGACGATGAAGATTTCCTTGTTGGCACAATGTTGGAATTAAAAATTAAAAAAAATGCTAAAATTCTTGATTGAAACAGAAACGAACGATTCTGATGATGTTATTTCATATAGTATAAAAATAGATAGAGGTTTAGTTTAATCGGACATACGAACTGATAAATCAGCATCTCGAGGGTCTACTTCCCAAAAGGAGTCATTTATCAGTTCTTTTTTCAAGTTTAAGATATTTTGCCATTGCAAGATGTAACCATTCCTATTCTCTGACAACTTGAAAAATTGTCCATAATTTTGTCGTTTGATTATATTTTTATTATAAACAACATTCCCGACAAAATAAGACGCAGATAAAAATTTATTAGAAAATAAAAATTTTATAATCATCTCCGACTATTTTTGACATAGCGATATTTTACAATAGACATAAGAAAATCAATTGATGTTCAAAAAATAATCGTAATACAGAAAAAGAAAGGGAATTCTATGAAAAGATTATTGGAATTAGGTTTAATTTGTGGCTGCATGTGTTTGTGCAACAGTGTTGGAGCGGTTACTTTGCAAGAAGCAAACGGAACAACTTCACAAGACAACCAAAGTGCAATTCATTATGCAAGCACAACACAACAATATTTGAACGATATTGGTGTAAGACTTCTCAACGCAAACAGAATTGATAAACATATTGTATTTGGGTTAAATAACTCAACCACTTACATTTCGTTTGTTCAAGGAAAAGACGATGTAACAAGTTCAAATAGAAATTTATTTCAAACAAGAAAAGTTTTGGTTGATAGAGATTTGTTGAACAATGCGACTTGTGATGATGAAGTTGCTGCACTTATGGCACACGAAATTGCACACTGCTTAAAATCATATACAGGCGTTTTGAGAGGTTCAATGCACCCAATAGTTTATTTCTTCACATCAAAAAAACAAAATTATGAAGCAGACATAACGACTGTTGATTTTATGGTTAAAGCAGGCTACAACCCAGCTGCAATGATTACGATTTTGGACAAAACGGCAGGACAATACAGATTTGATATTGGCGAAAATGCTTTGGCAACAAAAAGAATCCGCAATGTTTACCAACATATCCAATCCAAATATCCACAATATTTATCCTCTTATGTATCAAATCCGTATTTTCAAAATGCAATGAAAATTATTAAACCTGCAGAAGCAGATAGAAATTGGAAATATTATACAAATAAAGTAAAATCTTCCAAAAAGAAATAACAATATAAAGGCTACAATTTTACCATTGTAGCCTTTTTCTTTGTTTAAGAGTAATTGAAGGAATTCCAATAATTGATAACAAAAACTTTATAATTACACTCCTCGTTGTGACAAGAAAAAGCAATGGTTAATTATATATATTGTATTTTTTTAAAATTTCTTTCATTTCTATTTTGCGTTCAAAATTTGCATCTTCTGAATCTGGTTCATAATTGTAAGTTTTGAATTGATTAATATAATTTTTATGTGTATTTCTGTATTTTTCAAGTCCTATCTTATATTTTTCAAAACATTCATCAATATTATCTGCATTAATAAGTCTATATATTTTTTTATCTTCATCTTCCTTTTTATTTAAGACTTTTTGGACCATTTCCCCATAAATAAAATTGGGATGCATCAAATCATTTAACAAAAAAGTTTTGTCCATTCTTTCAAAATTGTATTCATTTGCGATTGAAAAATCATATATATCTATTCCCTTTGATACAATAAGTTTTTCAGTTTTATACAAAAATTCCAACTTTTTGGGAACAAAAACATCATTCAAATATATATAGTTGTATGGAGAAATAAAACAGATAATTTTTACATTCTTTTTTTGACAATAGTTTATAATTTTATCAAAGTAATATAAATTTTTTTGTATAGTTTCATCATCCATATTTGCATTCATGAAAAGGCGTTTTTTCGGATAATTCACCCAATAATTTTCCATCGAGACTGGAGAGATTGTTGAATCAACCATTTGTTTTTTCCGAGAAAAAACACTCTTTGCCCATTCAGAAACTATCTGTAAGTTTTCTTTTGTGACATCAATATTGAGATATAAATTAATAAAATCATTCATTGTAAAAAACGAATCAAATTTTTCTTTAGAAACATCTAATTGTATAACTTTGTTATTGTTCATCAAAGCGTGTATATCTATGGGCAAATACATTAATTTTGTTTCTTTATGAACCTTCAAAAATACAACCATATTTTCATAAAAATCTTTATACGTCATGCCGTAAACAATAATTTTCGCAACTCGAGGAGAAGAGAAATTTAACAATCCTGCCTCTGTTGACGATCCTAAAATAAATTTATCAAATTTATAATTTTTGCTCATTTTCAGTTTAGTGAAAACCGAATCTTTGTCTTCATCATATAAAATTTCATAAGACGAATTATCATCAACAGAATGATTTAACATAAAATAATTAAACAAAAATATAAAAAAGATACAGGCAAAAAACGTTAATATAAAAATCAAGTTTTTATTTATGCTTTTCATATAATAGTAATCTTATTCCTACAAATGCGATTTATTTATTTTATGCCACGTTGGAATAAATTTGTCAATAAATATTTAAGGTGTCTTTGGTCTTTTCAAGACCTAAGAATGACATCGATGACTCATCGTCATTGCGAAAAACCGTCCAATTTCTAGGCATAATTATTGATGAATAAATATAGACTACTTTGTCACTTCGTTCTTTGTAATAACAATGTCTGCTTAGAATTTTGAAATTTTTCAGTGTCATTACTTTGTTTCAAAGCAAAATCATACCCCTAAAGTGTCCTTGAAGAATTGACTTCGTTAATTCAAAAATCAAATAACAACTAATTAAAATTATAACAAACAAACTCATGTTTTAATTATACAGATGACCTACGTCATTTTCGTTCGTATATTTATTAACTTTCCATTCTTGCCAATTTGACAGACATGTTTGGTATAATAAAATGGTCGTTTGGAAGATTTTTTCAAATTTCCAAAGTTCTTACGTCCAAAAATGACACATCGAAGAGATATAATAGAGAAAACGAAAGGAAAAACCTAATGGAAAAATTAATAGAAATTTTTAAAAAATATGCAGATGATTTATCACCAAGAGAACGTGACGTTGTAAGATTGGCTTTCGGTCTCGACGACGGCAGAATGAGAGGGTTCACAGAAATTGGGCAATTGTTTACCACAAATGCAAAAGAAATTGCCAAAATTTGCAACAAAGCACTCAACAAAATGCCCGAATTTTTAACCGTTTATGAAGAATGTGACGAAGAAGAATGGAGAATATTTTCTGAAAAGAAAATGGCAGACAGAACTAACTCTCGTGTAAGATTTTTGAATGGAAAAGAACTTTAAGGAAAGGATTTTTGATGAAATTACTTCATATCGGTGATTTACACATCGGTAAACGGGTCAACGGATTTTCTTTGTTGGAAGACCAAAAACACATACTAAATCAAATTTTAGAAACAATCAAAAGCCGAAAAATCGATGGACTTTTGATTGCCGGTGACATTTACGACACAACAACGCCATCTTCTGAAGCAATGGACTGTTTTGACAATTTTATATCGGAAGTTCATTCGCTCGGAATTTCCTGTTTTGCGGTAAGTGGCAACCACGACAACGTATATCGTGTTTCTTTCGGCTCAAATATTATGGCAAAAGAAAATATCTATTTCGCAAAAAAATACTCAGGACAAATTAAACCGATAGAAGTTCAAAACGGCATCTGTATTTGGCTTTTGCCGTTTATAAGACCATTTGATGTCAGAGTTTATTACCCTAATTTTGCAAGTGGAAGTTACGAAGAAATGATGGGAACGGTTATCAAAAATTTAGAAATTGATAAGTCAAAGACAAATATTTTGGTTGCACACCAGTTTGTGACTTGCAATGGCAAAACCCCCGAAAGAAGTGAGTCTGAATCCGTATCATTAGGGACTTTAGACAATATCGATGCGTCAAATTTTGACGATTTTGACTACGTTGCCTTAGGACACATTCATAAGCCACAACCTATGGGCAAAAAGACCGTTCGATATTCAGGTTCGCCGTTAAAATATTCTTTCTCGGAAAAAAATGACAAAAAATCAATGGTTTTGCTCAACATTTCCAACGGAAAAATTGACCTTGAACTGATTCCGTTTGCACCAATAAGAGATATGAAAGAATTTGTCGGAACTTTTGAAGAACTTTCAAAACTGCCTAAAACAGAAGATTACGCCCGAATTATTTTGAAAGACGAAACCGCAATTTTGGACGTTAAACATAAATTAGAAACGATTTTTCCAAACGTAATGGAAATCATATACGACAACGCTTTTACGAGAAAAAACAACAAAATTAAAAATGCAGAATTTGTGGAAACACAGTCCCCGCTTGAATTATTTAAACTTTTCTATAAAGAACAAAATAATAAAGAAATGGAAAAAGAACAACTTGAAACAGTTGAAGAAATTTTTGAATCTTTGAGAGGAAACGAATAATGAAACCGTTAAAATTGACAATTAATGCCTTTGGACCTTATGCAGAAAAAACAGAAATCGACTTTTCAAAGTTCGGAGATAGCGGAATTTATTTGATTGCAGGCGAAACAGGTGCAGGAAAAACGACCATTTTTGACGCAATAAGTTTTGCTTTGTTTGGAGAAACGAGCGGTTCTACCAGAAAAACAAAATCTCTAAAAAGCGATTTTACAGACGAAAATAACCTTGGATACGTTGAATTAGAATTTTTAAGCCACGGAGAAAAATACCATATCCGAAGAGAATGTGCCTACAAAAAAACGAATAGAAATGGCAAAATCACCCCTATTTCGGAAGTTGCAGAATTGGTAAAGCCCAATAATGAAACGGTTTTTGGAACAAAAGAAGTTTCTGATGAAATCACAAAAATTCTCGGAATTAATAAAAATCAGTTCTCACAAATCGTGATGATTGCACAAGGAGAATTTAAGAAATTTCTTCTGGCTAAAAACAATGAAAAGGTGGAAATTTTTAGAAATATTTTCAAAACAGATATTTTTAATAATTTTCAAACCAAAATTAACGACTTGAGCAAAAAGGCTTTTGCCGAAAGAAAAGAGACCGAAGTTCTTTTGACGAGCAAGATAGAATCTATTGACAGTGCAGAAAATGCCGAATTACAAGAATTAATAAACAGTCAAAATATCCATAATTCAAATTTGATTTTGGATTTGTTAAAAACAATCATCGACAAAGATTCCGACACGACAGCCAAACTTAATACAGATAAAGAAAAACAACAAAATATTCTATCTAAAATAGATAAAGATATCTCCAAAAATCAAACTATTCAGGCAAACAGAGAAAAACTTGCCGAATTACAAGAAAAATTACCTGAAATTAAACAAAACGCAGAAAATGCGAAAAAAACACACCAAGAGTTGGTTAATCTTGAACCCGAACGAGAAAAATTGAGTGCAGAAATCAGCAAATTAAACTCCTCGTTGCCAGAATACGATGAATTGGAAAACAAAAACAAAGAACTTGAAGAAAAAAATTCACTTTTATCAAAAATGCAGGATAGCATAAAAAATATTGAAGATAAAAGTGAAAAAATCGTTCAACAAAATAAAAAAGATAAAGAAGAATTTGAGAATTTAAAAAACGTCGAAATCGATTTGGTTAAAGCGAATGGCGAACTTGAAAACTTCGAGAAGAAAAATCAAAAACTTTATGACCTTGAAAAACAAAACAAAAATTACATTTTAACCGCAAAAAAGTTTTCAGAGCAAAAGGACATTGTAAAAAAAATAGATGAAGAATATCAAAATTTGGCTTTAACAGCAAAAAATTTGTATGACAAATTTATCGGCAATCAGGCAGGATTAATGGCGAAAGACCTAAAAGACGGCGAAAAATGCCCAGTTTGCGGCTCTGCTCATCACCCTGAACTTGCAAAATTTTCTGACGAACCTGTTTCACAAGAAGATTTAGAAAAAGCAAAAAACAACGCTGAAATTGCACAAAACAACGCCATTAATGAAAAAAATAAAGAAACCGAAATTGAAACATCTTTGAAAAATATCGAAATGACCTTGAAAAAGGAAACAAAAGAAATTTTCGAAACCGAAAATCTCAACGGGCTTACCGAAAAATTTTCTTCTGCGATAAAAAACAATGATGAAAGCATTAAAAAGACATCACAAAAGAAAAATGATTTGGAAAAAGCCTTAGAAACAAAGCAAAAACTTCAAAAATCGATTGAAAAATTTGACGAAGAAAAAGAAGAAATTGAAAAAGAACTTTCTGATGCAAATATTCAATCAAATAACCTCAAAACCGAAATTTCGGCTATTGAAGCGACTATTAAGGAAAAACAATCTAAACTTGAGTACAAAACAAAAGCAGAAATGCAAAATGTTTTGACCGCAAGAGAAGCAAAATTATCAGAAATGAAAAAAGCTTTAGAAAATGCAACAAACGCAAAATCAGAAAGCGAAAAGAAGTTATCGGAAATTAACGGTCAAATAAAAGAACTCGAAAAACAAGTCAAAGATGAAAAATTCGTTGATGTTGAGAAATTACAAGCAGATAGAGATTTTGTTCAAGAAAAATTTGATGAAATTTTGGAAAAAGAAAAGGAATTGCATACAAGACATTCGAATAATTCAAACTTGCACAAAGACATAACAAGTTTGAAAAAGACTTTTGATAAACAATCTCAATACGCCGAAATGCTTGATAACCTAAGTCGAACCGCCAACGGTGCATTAAGAGAAAAAGAAAAAATATCTTTTGAAAATTATGTTTTAAGAACATATTTTGAAAGGATTGTAAACGCTGCAAATGCCCGTTTTAAGGAGATGTCCTCGTCGCAATTTGAACTTCGAATAGAATTTGAAAAAGGCGGAAATTCAAAGACTGGACTCGATTTATCGGTTTATGATTATTATACTGGCAAAGAACGAGACATTTCGAGTTTGTCAGGCGGCGAATCGTTCAAGGCGGCATTGGCACTGTCATTGGGATTGTCAGACGTTGTTCAACAACAAACAGGCGGCGTGCAAATTGACACAATGTTTATAGATGAAGGTTTCGGTTCATTAGACCCAGAATCATTGGAACAAACGATGAGAACGTTGAAAGATTTGTCAGGAAATAAAACGCTTATCGGCATAATCTCTCACGTTGCGGATTTAAGAGAAAAAATTGAGAGAAAAATCATCGTATCAAAAACTCAATCAGGAAGCAATCTCCAAATAGAATTGCCATAAGGAAAGAGGAAATCATGAAAAAATTGTTATTGTTTCTTTTGCTATTTAATTTTCCGCAATCAGTTTTTTCGGGTAACATACAATACGGCTACAACGCAAAAGGGGAATATGTTCCGACATCAATTGACGGGAAAAAAATCGAATACGGATATAATGCAAAAGGAGAATATGTCCAAAAATCGATTGGCGGTCAAAAAATTGACTATGGATATAACGCAAAAGGAGAATATGTTCAAAAATCGATTGGCGGTCAAAAAATTGACTATGGATATAACGCAAAAGGTCAGTACGTCCCCAAAAGTTATGGAAAATAAAAAAATACAAGGATTTAGACCATTTTTCAAGTCATAAGAACTTTTTCTAATAGATTTCGTTATATAAAAAGAAAGGATAAGTTTTTATGAAAAAAATCATAGTATTATTAGTATTTTTATTTCAAAGTTCTTTTGCTTATGCCACTCCGGGATACGTTTTTCAAACAGATTATTCAACGATTTATACAGATATAAAAAAAGTGAAATTTTTAGCGAATCAAGATATTTCACAAATAGGTGATTTTCCAATCAAATACTATAACGGAAGAATATCTCAAATTGGCAATAACTATGTAACATATTTAAATCACAAAATATACAAAATTGGTCAAGATAGAGTATCATTTAATGAATTTGGCAATGTTGTAATGATAGGAAATAAATATATTTTGGAATATTTTGAGGGGATTAAACCATTTCTGTTTAATGAAGTAATGTACAATAAAACGAATATTTGCATAAATTTATATGATAATGGCTTGTTTGGATTTTCAACAAGTGAACCAATATCTTTGCCCCAAACAACAGAAAACAATTCATCTTCAAAACCGACAGCCTCAAATTTATCAAAAAATGACATATTAGATGTTGTACAAAATGAAACCAGCAAATTCTCTGGTAGAGAAAAGTTTGCAAAAGCAATATATAACGTTAAGAATCAATCGGATTTTAGAAGGGCAATCGGAGAATATATTGAAAAATATTGTACGGTTCAAGATAATAAAATCAAATGTCAACAATATTAAGCAATGGCTCATTGTCATTGCAGGACTTCATCTGTTTTATCTTAAAATGTTTCATAACTTCAATCATCAGTTTGGAATCAGGATACGGTACAAGTGCTTTGGCACAAAATAACAACAACTTTGGCGGTGTCACAGGCTCGGGTGATGCAGGTTATACCGTAAGAAGCAGCGACGGTTACAAGTTCGCTAAATATTCAAGCGTTGAAGCAGGTCTTGATGCAATGGCTAAGAACCTCGCAAGTTATTCCGACAGATTTAGCGATGTAAATTCCGTTGATATTACAAACGTTGCGGCAATCGGCGGTAACTACTGCGTAGGCGGTGATTGGGCAAACAAAGTATCTTCGATTTACAAATCAATCAAAGGAAAAGCATAATAGATTTTCAGATAAAAAATACCTCGAACTTTAAAGTCCGAGGTATTTTTTTATAATGCCATTGCTGCATTAATCCAAGCGTTTGCTCTGTCTAAATCTTCCTGAGAATATGTTTCGTATTTGTATTCTCGCTCTTCTTCTTCCGCGAAAAATACTTCAAGCATTGATTTGTATTCTATAAAATCTTTAAGCGCGCCGTCTTTGTCTCCGAGATAGTATTCACAAATCCCTCTGTAAAAATGTGCATTGGAATATTTGTATTTTACGTGGTCGATAATGTATGTGTATGCATCTTTTGCTTCGGAATAGTTTCCCAATTGTCGGTAACAATCACCAAGGGTTGTGTAAAGACCGATACCGTCATTACTTATAAATTTATAATTGTGAACTTTGTAGTATTTTGATTTTTTGTCGAGACAAGCGATACCTTTTTTCGCACACTCAACGGCTTTTTTGTATTCGCATTTGCCCTTGTAGGTCAATGCCATATAATAATATAACGTGCTGTCATCCTGAAACAAGGTTAGGGCTTTTTCGTATTTTTCGATAGAGATTTCGTAACTGTTATATTGATACGCTCTGTATCCTTCGTCAATGTAACTTACAAATTCCTTTTCTTCTTTTGTGCAGAAAGTCGGAATATTAATATAAATCATAAATCCGACAGAACCTATCATTACGAGGAAAAATATTGCTAAAAAAAGTCTTCCGATAAGAGAAGTCTTTTTCATTTCATATTTTGATCTTTGCCAAAAAGACATTCTCTTTCCGTAGCGTTTGTAATGCTTTATGTCATCTTTTGCAAATTCGGAATCACCGCTTACGGTATATTTGAAATTCGGCAAAAAGTAAGATATTGAGATAAGTTTCAAAAGAAAATCGTAACCGCAGAGCGAAAAACCACCGCTCGGGTTTACGTTAAAAAATATTGGCTCACCGTCTTTTTTATTTATTGTGACATTGGTTTGACAATCCAAATATGCGGTTTTGCCTTGTCTTACAATATTTGCGGTCAAATCTGCCGACACGCTTTCAATATCTTCCAACGGAATAATTTCGTTTCGCTTCTTCTTTTTATATTGATAGACAAGCGTTAAAGTTTTTGGTGTCAAAATTAACTCTGACACAAATTCGTCGATAGCATCCGTGCTTTTGAAAAATAACGGAATTAAAAATGCCAAAAGCCCGATAAGCCCGATGATTTCTCCTCTTGTTTTGCCGCTTAAATCATCAGCCGCCACCAAAAAGTATATTAGCACTGCAATTCCAAGAAGTGTAAGAAAAGATAAAAATACCGCCGTAAACGTTGAAAGTTTGTTTTGAACTTTGATTTTGGTCGTTAAGGGCATAGCGCCTTTATTATTTCTTTTTGTTGATTTTATGTTTAAATTTTTCATGAGCAAAATTATATCATATTTTTTGATAAATTGCAGTATAATTGCATTGAGGTTTCTATGAAAACAAAAACTTTGAAAACACTTGATAAAGTTAACATTGCGATAAATCATTACGAAAACGGATTTGACTCCGTGCTGATTTTCATGCCGGGGTGGTTTATGACGAAAGATAGTGAAAGTTTTTTGGAAATGTGTAAGGTTTTCGGAAACTCTACGGATGTTATCGGAATGGATTTTCGCGGGCATGGAAAAAGTAGCGGATTTTATACATTTACATCTCGAGAACTCTTAGATGTGCGTGCGGTTGTTCATTATGCGAGAAAGTTTTATAAAAAAATATATTTGATAGGATTTTCGTTAGGTGCATCATTGGCTCTTTTGTACGGAAGTATGTCAAAAATTGCCGATAAAATTGTTGCGGTCAGTCCCGCCAGCGATTTTGATAAGATTGAAAACCATTTTTGGAAAAAAGAAGCGTGGATTCCTACTTTTCGGAAAATGGAGTTAAAACGCTGGGTGTCGATAAGACCGTCAATTCACATCCAAAGAAAAATTAAACCGATAATGACTGTTGATAAAATAACGGCACAGACGTTGTTTGTTGCGGGAGAAAATGACCCGACCGTGTATCCTTGGCATACAAGAAGATTGTATGAAAAAGCAACCTGCAAAAAAGATTTTGTGTTGTTTGAGGACTGTAACCACGCTGAGGATTTGTTTTTGGCGGAAAAAGAAAAATTTGTAAAAATTTGTGGAGATTGGCTGTTCTCAGACATTTAGACCTCTATATTATTAAAATTCGTAACTAATAATTTGAAAATGGTTAATATTGTCGCTTAAAGGGCTTTTATATCAATAAAATTTGCGTAAAATTTTGCGTAGAATTTTGTACGTACGATATGGTGGAACATAATAGAAATTTCAGTTTTTGACAACTACTCATTCATACTAAAAAATACTACATACTGCTTTGGTTAAAGCATAAATTTTGGATATTATTTTAAACGGATTCTTGTGGGAAAATATTCCGACCTAAATTTCAAAATGGACTTTTTGTATTCATTTGTATATTTTGCTAAAGTTTAGTAGACATGGTGAAAGTAGCATAAATAATTCAATATTCAGAAAATTTTTTCATTTTTATAGTCACCCCAAAGTCCATTTTCGTCCAGTTTGAATTTTGATAATCAAATTACTTCCGATCGACAAAACCTTTTGATGGTGGGCAAGAATGCCAATAAGACTTTTTAAATACGCCTTTCAAAATGGACATTAAACGCCATCTGAAAAATCTATTTTTCACGAAGTCTTTTATCCTACAAAAGCACAAAAAAAGACCTCGGCGAATGAGGTCTTTTTATTTTTAGTGGTGCCGAAGGCCGGACTCGAACCGGCACACAGTGTGAGCTGCGTCAGATTTTGAGTCTGATGCGTCTACCAATTTCGCCACTTCGGCTTGTGTTTTAATTCTATAACAACCATAAATTTTTTTCAACACCTTTTTTATCTTTGCAACATTTTCTCAACAAATTTTTTCTGGTAAGCAAAATTCCGCTCAGAATTTGCAATCTTTTTACTCCCAACTTCCAACTCGTGCATCAACTGATAAGCATATCTAAATCGACAAATATTCATTCCTTCTTCTTCAGCACGTTTATGGATATATTCCAATAATGTCGGTTCTTTTGGCGGTATGCTCTTTGGATATTGCATAGCAAAATATCCCTCAAAATCATCTGCTAAATTTTCCACCCCGATACTTTTACACAAATTTATCCACTCATCAATTTGTCCCGCAGTATCGTTTACAAACGGCAACAATATATATTTGACCTCGAAAACGCTCGATGTCCCTTTCGCAGCAGCCGCATATTTTTTGCAATTTTCAACAACTCTATCAAAAGCATCAGTCCGCTTTATTTTCTTATAAAGTTCAGAATTTCCGCTATCAAGCGAAATTACAACCTCGCCAACTCCAGCCTTCAAAACCTTCTCTATCGCAGGCAAATACGTTATCCCCGATGACGGAATAAAAATTTTTTTTACCCCTTTTTCGAGCAAAAAGTCCACAATTTGCTCAAAATCATCAAGCACGCCAACTTCCCCACCGACAAATCTTACAATTCCGTCATATCGTAAAACGCCCGCCTCTTCCATATCATTGAGCATTTTTATCATTGAATATGGTTTAACCGAATTATAACGCTCCTTGTCAAGTGCAGAGTAGCAATAATAGCAATTACAATTACACTTTGTCCAGTGAGAAATCGTAATTTCATTGATATAACAACCGTCTTGCCAATCGTCACGGTTCATCAGCATACAACAATTTTCGCATGCCCGAAACGGAATTTTTCCATTCTTTGCTCGTTCTTGCAAGCGATTTTTTTGTGCAACGACTTTTTTCCAGTTAACTTTTCTGCCGTCATAATAAAAATAGAAACAAGGCGACCTATCCAAATCGCAGTTGCAGCAATGTAAAAGGCTATCGAAACCTAAAAAAACGCTCTTCTGTAATTGTTCGCAAAATTTGTAGTACATTTTTACTCCGCAAGTTTATATCGACCGTTTTCAAGCCCGTGTAAAAGTTGCGAAAGATACATAAATTGCCCGTAATGAAGCCCGTTGTCGTCACAATGATTTTTAATCAAATTATACATTTCGACAACACTTTTCGGAATCTCGTTCGGTTTTTGGACAAGGTAACTTGCCTCAAAATCGAGAGCCAAATTTTTCGCCCCGATTTTTTCCGCAAAATCTAGCCAACTTCTAACCTGTTCGACGTTATCATTGAGATTTGGAATCAAAATATATTTCAACTCAAACAAACTTCCGCCCTCGTTCGCCGCAGAAATATACCTCAAAATATTTTCGGCCACCTTATCGAAACAATCAACCTGCTTGATTTTTCGGTACATTTCAGCATTTCCGCTATCGACAGAAACAATCACATGCCCGTATCCACCAAGCAAGATTTTTTCAATCGTAGGCAAAAATTTTATCCCTGAAGTTGGAACGTAAAAATCTCGCATACCGTTGTCATAGAAGAAATCTACGATTTGTTCAAATTCCTCGAGCATTGCAACATCACCGCCAATAAACCTTACAACCCCGTTAAAGTCAATAATATCCTTGATTTCCTCAAGAACAGGCATCAATTTATAAGGTTTTCTCGTATTAAAATAATTTTTGTCCTTCGCAGTATAGCAATAAAAACAGTTGCAATTACAAGCCGTCCAGTGCGAAATTGAAATATCTTTTATCGACAAATCGTCGTCCCATTCTTCTTCCGTGAAAGAATGGCAATTTTCGCAAGCCTTGAACGGAACTTCGCCATTTTTTGCCCGAAGTTGTGCAGATTTTTTCGATTCATAAAGCAAGTTTTTATCAAAAAATTCGCCGTAATAATTATCCATAAACTTAGGCGACGTCTGCTCTTCGCCCGAACAGCAATGGATTATATCGTTATTTGAAAAAAACAGTGCGTTTTTTAATCTGTGACAAAATTTGTAACTCATAATTTTTTCCGATAACCAATTTTAGTTTGTTTACAAACATTAGTCAATAATTGACCAAAATCTGCAAATTTGCTATACTTTAACCGAAAAGAGACTTTATGAAAATATCAATCAAGAAACATATTTCTTTTATTTGCTTAAGTATTTTGAGTTTCTGTTTTGTTCATTGGTATTTGACGGCACAACAGGTTATTCCTGACATCGCCATATCTTTTTATCACAAATACGCAATCTTCAACCAAATTACGGACGGAAATTTTATCGAAGGTATGAAAATGCTTTTCGAAAGTATTCAAACCGATTCGAGAAATATGATTTTTGCACTCATTTTACGCCCCGTTTGGCTAATTTTCGGAAAATCTTTTGAAGTTTATGTAATGAGCATTTTAGCACTTTTCGGCTTGCCGACTATGTTTGTTTCATCAAAATTCATAACCGAATATGCCCTCAATAATTGTACAAAATTTCCGTGGTTCAACGCCATTGTCCCCTTTTTAATTTTCACAACACCGTTATTTTTATACACAATTTTAATCGGATATCCTGATATTTTGGCTCTCGGGCTTGTCGTTTTAAGCCTTTTTTATTTTTTCAAATCAGAAATTTTCAAACGAACAGACCTTAAAAATCTTGCGATTTTCTCTGGAATATTTTTCGCCTCATTTTTATTCAGAAGATGGATTTTCTTTGTATTTTGCTGTTTTTTACTCTCGAGTGCGATTTTTTATTCTCAAAAAATTCTTCTCTCAAAAATTGAAACAAAAGAAAAAGTCAAAAATTTAATCACATTGATTAAAAATCTCGCTTTTTGTGCAATTTCATTTTTTATTCTATTTGCAATATTCGCAAACGGTGTTCTCCACGACATGTTCGACCCTCAATTCAGACAACTTTTTCAAGATTACGCAATCCCCATTTCGCAAAATTTTAATGCCGTTATAAAATGGATAAACCCTTTGATTTGGGGCGTTTTGGCGATTTATCTAATTCTTTTTTCCAAGACGGCAAGAGTAATCAAGAATAAAATTGCAAATCAGTCGGATTTTCAATCAGAAATGAATGAAGAACAAAAGTTGTATTATGCAAATATATCACAAAGAAATGAAATTTTTGCATTTGCGGCCTTGAATATAATTGTATATTTTTGTATTTTCGCCTATTCTTCAGAAATCTGTCTTGACCACATGACATGGATAGTGTTATGTGGATTGATTTGTCTTGCTATTGCGTTATATTCCATAATTTTGGTACTTCCGCACAAAAAAATTCTAACAATCATCGTGATTATTATTTCTTTGGCAAATTTATCAATCTCTTGCACACAAAGTCTTATTCCGCCCAAAACTGTTCCTAACCTTGAAATATTAAAGGAAACGGAAAAAATAATTCGAGAAAAATACGAGCAAAATCACGATTTTCAATACTCACTTTGGTGTTTTTGGAATGATATTTACAACCCGCATCTGATTTTTCAAAGTGCGTACGACACGGATTTGTTCAACAAAGGAGTATTTCCACCACTTGTGGACACAGAAGCGATTGTTCAAGATTGGTATTTTATGAAAATCATTGTCGCAGACACGATTTTCGTCCTAGAACCGACACAAGATTATCTTCCCGACAAAGACAAATGCAAAATTCTCTCAAAAACACAAGAATTAATCAAAAACAAACAAAGTTTCGGCTCGGCATTCGTTTTGAAAGATAAAAAATTTCTCACAAAATCAGACGACAAAGACGTTTACCTCCTTCAATACGACCGAATCAGACCCACAACAAAGGCTGACCAAGACGATTACAGAGCAAAAATCATCGAGTTATACCCTTGGGCTGACGAGTATTTCCCTGATTATTCTGAAAATATTTGGAAAAATAAAGAGTAACCAATGGCTACTCTTTAAAAAACAAATTTTTGATTTTTTCGATTAATCCAAACCGTTTTTTATATTTTGAAATTGATTTTCTCTCGAGATAACAACTTTTCCGGAACGGACGAGTTCTCTGATACCGATAGGTCTCAAAAGTTCAATCAACGAGCGGATTTGGCGTTCATCACCGAACGCTTGCAAAGTATAAGAACGGTTCGTTACGTCGATAACTTTTGCGTTAAAAATTTCCGCAATTCTCAAAATTTCAGAACGATTTTCTTCTTTCGCCGAAACTTTACACATAATAAATTCACGTTCAATACAATCCGCAACGGGCAAATCCATAACCTTAATCGTCGGAATTAACCTATTCAACTGCTTTGTAATCTGTTCAATAACCTTATCGTCACCGTTTGTCACGATTGTAACTCGAGAATAATCAGTATCCAAAGTCGGTGCAACGGTCAAACTTTCGATGTTATAACCTCTGCCTGAGAACAAATCACTTATTCTTGAAAGCACACCTGCTTCGTTTCTTACGAGAATTGAAATTGTATGTATCATAATTTACCTTTAACCTTTTTCGACGGGAGAATCGTTTGACATAAGAACGTGGTTGAGTGAATCACCTGCAAGTACCCACGGATAAACCATTTCAAACGGTTCAACTCTGAAATCAATCAAGACCGGACGTCTTGCTTCAATAGCCTTTTTAAGGGTCGGAACAACGTCCTCTTCCTTGTCAACCAAGAAACCTAACGCACCGTACGCTTCAGCCAATTTTACATAATCGGGTGAAGAAATTTTTGTTTGCGAATAATGTTCGTTAAAAATTCTTTCTTGCCATTGACGAACCATTCCAAGCCAGCCATTGTTAATAATTGCAACGATTACGGGGATATTGTAATCCACGCAAGTTGCAAGTTCTTGAATATTCATCTGAATACTTCCGTCACCGGCAACGTTAATAACGACCTTATCTTTCATCGCAATGCTCGCACCCATTGCAGCAGGGAAACCAAATCCCATTGTTCCCAAACCGCCTGACGTTACGAATTGACGAGGGTGAGTGAAGTTATAAAGTTGTGCCGTCCACATTTGGTGCTGACCAACCTCCGTACAAATGATTGCATCCATATTCTTCGTGACATAATTAATGTCATGAATAACATCAACAGGGTTCAACAAGCCTGTATTTGCCGATTTTGGCGGTTCATACTTTTTACGCTCTTGAACTGTCAAGAACCATTCGTCCTTTGCCTCAAGATTTATGTCATATTTTTCTTCGTTATATTCGTTCAACATCGCCGTGAGTACGCTCTTTGCATCCCCTACAATAGGAATGTCAACTCTGACGTTCTTCGCAATCGAACAAGGGTCGATATCAACGTGGATAACTTCCGCATTCGGTGCAAATTTCTTGAGACTTCCCGTAATTCTATCGCTAAATCTCGTACCGATTGCAAAAAGTACATCGCAATCATAAACTGAAAGGTTTGCAGCATATTCACCATGCATACCCATCATACCAAGAGAAAGCGGATTATCTTTCGGGAAAACACCAATGCCCATCAAAGTATTCGTTACAGGAACATGCAATTTATTAGCAAGTTCTTGAAGTTCTTTCGAGGCATCAGAATGAACAATACCGCCCCCTGCAATGATTACAGGCTTTTTAGCCTTGCAAAGAAGTCTTAACGCTCTTGAAATTTGTTTCGGGTGACCGTCATAAGTCGGGTTATATCCAGGAAGTTTAACCTTGTCTGGCCAAACAAATTCTGTCTTTGACGTCAAAATATTTTTCGGCAAATCAATTACAACAGGACCTGGTTTACCGGTCGTCGCAATATAAAACGCTTCCTTGATAATATGAGCCAACTGTTTAACATCTTTAACAAGATAGTTATGTTTGCAGCAAGAACGTGTAATACCAACGATATCAGCCTCTTGAAAAGCATCATTTCCGATTTGTGACAAACCAACTTGTCCGGTGAAAACAACAATCGGATAAGCATCATAGTAAGCATTTGCAATACCTGTAATCGCATTACAAGCCCCAGGACCGGATGTCACAAAAGCAACCCCGGGTCTGCCCGAAACTCTTGAATATCCTTCTGCTGCGTGAATTGCGGCTTGTTCGTGACGAACAAGATAATGCTTGATATCTTTACATTCGTAAAGTGCATCATACAAATTCAGAATTGAACCTCCAGGATAACCGAAAACTTCGTCGACGCCTTCTTTTTTAAGACATTCTAACAAAATTTGTGCCCCTGTCATTACGTTTGTTTTTTGTTCTGTATCAGGCATATCTTACTCCAAATTATAAATTCGCTTGTTTTCTCAAGTCGTCTGCTTTATCCGTGTGTTCCCAAGGAACATCAATGTCTGTACGGCCCATGTGTCCGTCTGCCGCCAATAATTGATAGAATT
>ENA-ORPK01000917-ORPK01000917.1-human-gut-metagenome-genome-assembly--contig:-NODE-917-length-25445-cov-2.595589_pt1 | contig 25445 bp, 25 predicted proteins | sample MGYA00242139_ERZ509068 | MGnify/ENA primary metagenome ERZ509068 (study PRJEB26280, sample SAMEA2338687) | human gut metagenome | biome: human gut; feature: human-associated habitat; material: faeces... | reverse complement strand
ACAGGTGATATGCTTTTAAAAGAATCAGTTGCAATCGGTGATGATGAAACAGCTTCAGAACTCCATGACAGATTGTCCGCAGTTGGTGCAGAACTCTTGATAAAGACAATTAGTGCTATAAAGGTTGGTACAATTACACGAGAGAAGCAAGAAGATTCGCTTTCAAATTATGCATCAATGATCACAAAGGATATGTGTCCTATTGATTTTTCATTGCCTGCACAGCAGGTTCATAATAAAATTCGTGGTTTATCAGCTTCACCTTGCGCAGTAACAATGCTTAACGGAAAACGCTTAAAAATATTCAAATCAACTATGTCAGACAAGAAAAAATATGATTTGGCAGCAGGAACGGTTGTAAACGAAAAAGACTTTACAGTTGTTTGCGGTGACGGATATACTTTAACATTTACGGAAGTGCAGTCAGAAGGCGGCAAAAGAATGAAGGTTTCTGATTTTCTTCGTGGAAATCATATAGAAAAAGGTATTTGTTTGAATTGATTTCAGAGAGGTATATACTATGTTTTGGTATGATCCGACTTATATAATAGTTCTTCCTGCAATTATTTTTGCATTGATAGCACAATGCATGGTGAAGTCGACATTTTCTAAATACAGTACAGTATATAACAGCAGAGGTCTTACAGCATTTCAGGCTGCAAGGCAAATTCTTGATGAGAATGGACTTAACTTTATAAGAATTGAACACGTCAGCGGAAATCTTACTGATCACTATGACCCTAAAGCAAATGTGATTCGTTTATCAGACAGCGTTTATAACAGCACATCTGTCGCTGCAATAGGAGTTGCTGCACATGAAGCAGGTCATGCTATTCAGTATGCTAAAAACTATTTTCCTATAAAAATAAGAAATGCGATAATTCCGATCAGTCAGCTTGGTTCATCTGCTGCAGTTCCGCTTGTTTTGCTCGGAATGCTTTTTTACAGATCAATGGGATTCCTTATTACTGTCGGAATATTCCTTTATGCTGCTGTTGTATTGTTTCAGGTGATTACTTTGCCTGTTGAATTTAATGCAAGTCATAGAGCTTTACAGATACTTGAATCAAGATATATTCTTGGAGCTGATGAAGTCGGTATGGCAAAAAAAGTTTTATCTGCGGCAGCTATGACGTATGTGGCTGCAATGTTTTCATCTCTCTTGTCACTCCTGCGACTTATCATTTTAACAGGCGGACGAAGAGATAACAGACGTTAATTAATTGTGTTTGGAGAATTTTATGGCTGAAAAAACACCTCGTATGGCTGTGCTGGAACTGCTTTTAAAAGTATCGGACAATGCTTATTCCAATCTTGCTTTAGATGGATTATTAACTAAAACTAATTACAGCAAGCAGGATAAAGCGTTCATTTCACGTTTATTCTACGGCGTTATTGAACGACAAGTTACACTTGATTATATAATCAGTCTGTACAGCTCTAAGCCTTTACAGAAACTTGACAAGTCAGTTCACCTGATTTTATGTATGGGTATTTATCAGCTTTTATATATGGACTCTGTACCTGACAATGCCGCTGTAAATGAAAGTGTAAATCTTATAAAGCAACTAAAAAAAGCAAGTGCCTCAGGGTTTGTGAATGCAATTCTCCGAAGCTTTATAAGAGATAATAAAAAATTTTCTTTGCCTGATAATCAATCATCAAAGTTGAGTATACTTTATTCATGCACGGAAGAATTGGCAGAAAAACTAATATGTCAATATGGTTATGAAAGAACGGAAAATTTTTTAGCGTCTTCATTAGAGCCTCACAAGTTTTATATTCGTGCAAACAATACCAAAATTTCTGCTCAGGAACTTTTAAACCAGTTAAAAAATGAAAAAATAACCGCAGTAATAAGCAAATATGATAGTAATTGCATTGAAACAGAGGCATTCGGATCTGTTGAAGCAAATGAACTTTACCGAAAAGGATATTTTCACGTTCAGGATCTTTCTTCACAGCTTTGCTGTGCTGCACTTTCACCCCAAAAAGGTGAACGCATACTTGATATATGTGCAGCACCCGGCGGCAAAACATTTACATTGGCTGAAATCACAGAAGATAGCTGCGAAATCATTGCTTGTGAGCTTCACAGCAAACGTGTCGATCTGATAAGAAAAGGTGCGGAACGCTTGCAGCTGAAAAGTATTAAGCCTTTACAGAACGATGCAAAGATATATAATCCTGAATTTGGGGAATTTGATAAAATATTATGTGATGTACCGTGTTCAGGATTTGGCGTAATACGCAGCAAGCCCGAGATAAAGTATACAAAGCTATCTGATACAGAAAGGCTTCCGCATATCCAATACGAGATACTTTCTACTGCGTCAAAATATCTTAAAGTCGGCGGTAAATTGGTTTATTCGACCTGTACTGTGCTTAAAGATGAAAATGATATGGTTATTGACAGATTTTTAGAAGAAAATCCAAGCTTTAAAGGTGAGGCTTTCATTGAAGAAAAGGGCAAGCCGTTCGGAAGCTACAAAGCTGTGATTTTCCCTGAAGATCTGGACTGCGAGGGCTTTTTCATAAGCAAAATAAAGCGCATTGAATAAATAGCGGTAAATTTAAAGGTAGGTTACTTTTATGAAAAAAGATATTCTTTCATATAAACTTGATGAATTAAGTGCTTTATTTGCAGAATTGAATGAAAAAAGTTTCCGTGCAAAACAGGTTTATGAATGGCTACATATTAAAAGAATAAAGACTTTCGACGAAATGAGCAATATTTCATTGGCATTGCGTACAAAATTATCGGAGCAATTTTATATAAATAGTATAAATATCGTTAAAAAGCTTGAATCTTGTATAGACAATACTGTAAAATATCTTTATGAGCTTTCAGACGGTAATCACATTGAAGCGGTTTTAATGGAATATAAGCACGGAAACAGTCTTTGCATTTCCACTCAGGTAGGCTGTAAAATGGGTTGCAATTTCTGTGCTTCAACTATTGCAGGCTTTAAACGGCATCTGCTTTCTTCTGAAATGCTCCTTCAGATCTATGAGGCGGAAAGGGACAGCGGTCGCCACGTTGACAGCCTTGTTCTTATGGGAATAGGTGAACCGCTTGATAATTTTGATAATGTAGTTAATTTTCTGCAGATCTTGTCTTATGAAACAGGGAAAAATATGAGTCTGCGTCACGTTTCTTTATCTACCTGCGGACTTGTTGACAGGATCTATGATCTTGCTGAGTATCATTTTGGATTAACATTGTCAATTTCACTTCATGCTGTTACTAATGAAAAACGCAGTGCTATTATGCCTGTAAACAAAAAATACAGCATAGAAGAGCTTCTTGATGCATGCAGATTTTATATTAATAAAACAGGACGCCGCATTTCTTTTGAATATGCGGTGATCCATAATGTTAATGATTCTGCTGAAGATGCGGCAGGTCTAATAAAGCTGTTAAAGGGTATGAACTGTCACGTCAATCTTATTCCGGTAAATGAAATCAAGGAACGTGATTATAAAGCTGACAGAAAAGCACTTGCAAGATTTTCGGAGCTGCTTGAAAAAGGCGGTCTTAATGTTACAACAAGACGTACTCTCGGAAGTGATATTAACGCTGCTTGCGGTCAGCTGCGCCGTGAATATGAAATATAAATGATTGGCCTTTTAAATATCTAACGAAAGGGTGAAGGACGCGTGAATGTTTTCTCGGAAACCAATATCGGTTTGTCAAGAAGTGAAAATCAGGACAGAGTTAAAACAGCCATTTTAGGTGATGACGTGGCTTTTGCTGTTATTTGTGATGGTATGGGCGGTGAAAATGCCGGAAGTGAAGCAAGTGAAAAAGCCATAAATGTGATTTTCGAAAGAATTACAAAGGTTTTCAGACGTGACTATGATGAAAATTCTATAAAAAATCTGCTGCTTTCTTCTGTTACAACTGCAAACGCTGTTGTATACGATACCGCATGGTCAAATTCAGAAAAATACGGTATGGGTACTACCTGCGTTATTGCCATGTGTATCGGCAGTAAGCTTCATGTGGTAAGCGTTGGAGATTCAAGGGCTTACCTTATTTCAGATAAAATCGAACAAGTCACCAAAGATCATACTATGGTTATGAAAATGTATGAAAACGGTGAAATTACCAAGGATGAAATGAAAAATCATCCCAAAAGAAATTATATTACCAAAGCTGTCGGCGTTTCGGAACAGGTTGTACCGGATTATTACGAGATGGATCTTCCCAATGATGCTGCAGTTGTTTTGTGTTCGGACGGATTGTCAAATTATTGTGATGAGTCCGATATATATAACACAGTGACACGAACTCAGCCGGAGCAAATATCAAATGAACTTATAAAAATTGCACTTGAGAATGGCGGTAATGATAATATTACTGTTGCAGTCATAAAATGAGATATAAATTGCTTATAATACAGGAGTGAATTCAATGGATAAAAACATTGGCAGGAAACTTGACGGACGCTATGAAATTACCGAGCTTATCGGCGTCGGTGGAATGGCGGACGTTTACAAGGCAACTGACATACTTGAGGACAGAACCGTTGCCGTAAAAATTCTGAAAAATGAATTTGCGGACAATGAAGATTTTGTCAGAAGATTTCGCAATGAATCAAAAGCAATAGCTGTATTATCACATCCAAACATTGTAAAAATTTATGATGTAGGTTTTACCGACAAGATCCAATTTATTGTTATGGAATATATTGACGGCATAACACTTAAAGAATTTATGGAACAGCAGGGCGTCCTTAAATGGAAGGATACTGTTCATTTTATTATACAGATACTCCGTGCTTTGCAGCACGCTCATGACAGGGGAATTGTTCACAGAGATATTAAACCTCAGAACATTATGCTTTTTCCTGACGGAACTATCAAGGTCATGGATTTCGGTATTGCCCGTTTTGCCCGTGAAGAGGGTAAGACTATTTCCGATAAGGCTATCGGTTCTGTACATTATATCAGCCCTGAGCAGGCAAGAGGGGATATTACCGATGAAAAAAGCGATATTTACTCTGTCGGTGTAATGATGTATGAAATGCTGACAGGCGTTAAGCCGTTTGATGCTGATAACCCTGTTACTGTTGCACTTATGCATATGCAGACCGAACCAAAGCCGCCGAGAGAAATAAATGATTCTATCCCTGAGGGACTTGAAGAGATCGTTATCCGTGCAATGCAGAAGGAAGCATCAAAACGTTACCAGTCAGCTTCCGAAATGATAAAGGATATTGAAGAATTCAAGAAAAACCCAAGTATTGTATTTGAATATAAATATCTTTCCGAAAAAACTCAGTATTATAACGCAAATGCTGTATCAAAAGCTGCGGCTGCATACGAAGCAAACTCTCACGAAGGCGGAAATCACTATGCTGATGATAAAGGTGAGGAAAGAAAATTGAAGTCAAAATCAAAAGTAAAAAAAAAAGAGCTTACAAAAGAACATGAAAGATATGAAGATTATGATGATTATGAGGAAGACGAAAAGGTTTCAAAATCATCGTATTTTGTAGTAATTCTTACAGCTATTGCAGCAGGTATCCTTATTATTGTTGTTGCATTTATTGCTTTGACTATTACGGATATAATCGGTCCTGACGAAAAAACACAGGTCGGTAAAATGCCTGATATTGTTGGTTACAGCTATCAGGAAGTAAAGACTTACTATGCTGAATTTTTTGATGTGACTGTTGATTCACAGGAATATTCTTCCGACTATCCGGAGGGAGCAATTATCAGCCAGGAGCCTGTTGAGGGACGTGATTACCTCGTCGGCAAGGCAACTGTTAAGGTAGTTGTCAGCAAAGGTCCGAGAATGGTTACAATTCCTAACGTATATGACCTTGACTCAAATACGGCTCAGAGTATGCTCCGTGACAACAATGGATTTAATGTTATCATAAAGAGCGTTTTCGATGACAATGTTGACAAGGATCTTGTTATTATGACTGACCCTGCAAAAAATGAACAGGCTGAATACGGTTCAACTGTTTATATGTATGTTAGCCGTGGTCCTGAGGAACAGGATGTAATTGTACCTGAACTGGTAGGATATACCCTCGATGCTGCAAAAACACTTCTTGGCGGCAAGTTTACTGTACAGGTTATGACCAAAGATTCATCTGAACCTGAAAATACTGTTATTGAACAGAGTATTCCTTCAGTAACAGAAGACGGACAGTCAAATGTTGTCCCTATCAACTCTACAATTATTCTTACTGTAAGCTCAGGTGTTGCTCCTGAACAGGAAGCTGTTATTACATTCAGCGTGCCTGACGGAATAAAGGGTTCTGCAACATTTAACTGCTATATCAACGGCAATATTGTCGGAACAGAAAAAATTGATAATGTTGCATATGCATCAACTGTATCAGTTACCGTAAAGGGTACTAAGCTCCAGATAATTATGCTTGAAGCTGTAAATAATGATACAAAGGAAAGCAGCACTATCGGTAAATACAGCGTAAACTTCGACGAAAATACTGTTACCGAAACCGAGTTCGATAAATCTCTCCTCAAGAGAATGTTTAGTGACGAAGATGCAGAAAGTGTACCAAACGTTTCTGTTCCAAGCAGTTCCGATGAAGAAATTTATGATGATGAAGATTTCTGGAACAGCATTTTAAATGGATATTAATTTGAAGCAAGGTTGTATAATATGATTTCTGAAAACGGACTTATATTAAAATCTATCGGGGGACTCTATTTTGTAGAGTCCCCTTTGGGTGTTTTGGAATGTAAAGCAAGGGGAATTTTCCGAAAACAAAATATATCTCCATGTGTAGGTGACAAGGTAAAAGTTGAAGAGATTTCAGATGGACATGGTGTTATATCTGAAATTTACGAAAGGCGAAACAGCATTATCCGTCCGCCTTTATCAAATCTTGATTATATTATTTTTGTTATATCTACCTGTGAGCCTGCTCCGAATTTTACACTTCTTGATAAGTTTATTGCTATTGCGGAATTTAAAGACATAGGAAGCATTATTGCTGTAACAAAGCGAGATCTGAAAGAGAACGGTGAAATTACTGATATATATAAAAATTCAGGTGCTGAAGTATTTGAAATAGACTATGACGAACCTGAAAGCTATATGAAGCTTTACAATAAAATAAATGGTAAGATATGCGCATTTACTGGAAATACCGGTGCAGGAAAGTCAACCCTTCTGAATCATATTGACTCTGATATTCGGCTGAAAACGGGTGAAATCAGCAAAAAGCTTGGCAGAGGACGTCATACTACACGTCATGTTGAGCTTTTTAAACTGAAAAATGGTGCATATATTGCAGATACACCGGGATTTTCAACATTTGAAACAAATAAATATGACATAATTTTAAAAGATAAGCTGGCACTTTGTTTCCGTGAATTTGCAGAGTATGAAGGAAAATGCCGTTTTCCCGACTGTTCACATACCAAAGAAAAGGGATGCGCAGTGATCGAAGCTGTAAATAACGGAATTATTCCAAAATCACGTCATGACAGTTACGTTGAGATGTATGAAGAAGCAAAGCAGATAAAGGAATGGGAAATAAAAGACAAAATATAAGGCGGTATTTTTATGAAAGAATGTTGGATATTCGGAAGTTCTTTTATTGAAGATTACAGTAAATACGATGTTCCTCAGGACGCATTTGTCATTGCTGCTGACGGTGGATATTCTCATATAAAAAGGCTTGGGATAAAGCCTGATCTTATTTTGGGCGATTTTGACAGCTTAAACGAAAAGCTGCCTGATGACTGCGATACCATTACCGTTCCATCAAGAAAAGATGATACGGATATGATGCTTGCAGTAAAAAAAGCATTGGAAAAAGGGTATTGCAGCATAACAATATGCGGTGCACTCGGCGGACGTCTTGACCATACGATCGCCAATATCCAGACTCTTGAATTTATATATGAACACGGCGGAAACGGCAGAATTTTCAGTGAAAGCAACATTGTAATGCTCCAATCAAACAGTTCAAAGACGTATCCTAAGATCGACGGCTTTTACTTCTCGATTTTTTCACTTACTGACGAAACTGTCGTTACAACCACAGGTACAAAATATAATCTTACCGATTACAGTTTAACAAGAGATTTCCCTTTGGGAGTAAGCAATGAAATTTTATCGGAACAGGCTGAAATAACTGTAAAATCAGGAAAACTGCTTATTCTTTACTCAAAAAAATAAGATTATCACAATTTTTTGATTTCGGCATAATATGTAATAAATCTAAGGCATAAGCCGCATTGGAGGTATTACTTATGAAAATTGTCGTTATTAAAAGTCCTAAGCTTTTAGCAAATTTCTTTCGTATAATTTTTAAAATAAAAAAAGATCCTGACGAAATCTATTAAAAACATAACAGCACCCGTTCATTTTTTGTGAATGAAACGGGTGCTGCTTTTATTTTTTTTCAGGCTTTTTCTTATTTTTTATATTTGCAAGAGGAGATGCGTCCATTGCTTCTTTTAATGTATCATTTGAAATATGAGTATATATCTCAGTTGTTGAAATGCTTTTGTGTCCGAGTATCTCTTTCAGAACAAGAGTATCAACATTGCCATGCTGGTACATAAGTGTAGCGGCAGTATGACGAAGCTTATGCGTTGACAGACCACGGTTATCGAGATTGCTGTCCTTTAATGCATTTTCAACTACCTGTTCTACCCGTCGGTTGCTTATTCTGTTGCCTTGCTTACTTAAAAATAAGGCATTACGTTCAGTTTCTGACTCTTTTCTTGTAGGAAGGTATGACACGATCGCATCAGCACAGGCGTCATTAATGTGTATTATCCTTTCTTTATTGCCCTTACCAAGCAGACGCATCGAGCGTTCATCAAGGTTTATATCCTGCATATTCAACCCAACAAGCTCACTAAGACGCATTCCGCAGTTTATAAAAAGAGTTATGATACAATAATCACGAAGATAAAATGGGTCATCTGTATTCATATTTTCAAGCAGATTTACGCTTTCGTCCAAAGTAAGGAATTTCGGAAGATGCTCATGCATTTTAGGATAGTCCACATCTTTTGTAGGGTCGCTGTCGATAATATTCAGATCACGGTAAAGACATTTGAAAAACATTCGCAGAGAGGCAAGCTTTCTGTGACGTGTTTTGGCTGTATTTCCTCTTACAGATGCAACATAGTTCAGATACTGAAGCGCATCAAGCTTTGTAAATGACTTTATATATTCCAGAGGAACATCTGCAATATCTATAAATTTAAACGGCGTATCCTGCGGGACAACTCCGTGCTTGACTTTAAGATACCTTAAAAACAGGCGCAGATCAACATAATACGATTCGATCGTTCTTTCTGATTTAAGACGCACTACTCGCTGATATGTAAAAAAGTCGTTGAGATAATAAGGACATTCCGCAGGATTTATCATAGCAGTTCACCACTTTAAAGAATAATAATACTTAATTTGTACACATTAATTGTAATATTAAAATAAATCTTTGTCAAGCAAAATTATACAGGGAAAACTTATCTGAAAATTTAGTGAAACTTTGTTTTATTTTTATATAAGCTATGGAAATTTATAAATTAATATGATATAATATTAAACGGTAATGTCTTGAATACTATTATGGGAGTGATATTTTTGAAAATTCAATACAATCGTGAAAAAATCGGCGATGGTATTCATTTTACAACAATAATTAATGAACGTCAGAAAACAAACACAGTAATTGTTCATCTTGTTACTGAACTTGCAGAAGATACAGCTGCACTTAATGCTATTATTCCATATGTTCTTTCAGGAAGCAGCGATGAATATAAAACTGTTACCGAATTAAGCAAAAAGCTTTCCGAGCTTTATGGTGCGGTTTTAAGAGGAACTGTTTCAAAGCTTGGCGACAGCCAGGTCGTTTCACTTATGGCGGGCTGCATCAATGACCGTTATACATTTGACGGTGAACATATTACGGAAGAAGCTTCAAGAGTGCTTTTAGGCTGTCTTACAAAACCTTATCTCGAAAATGACGGATTTTTCAAAAGTGATTTTGAACTGAAAAAGCAGGAACTTCTTGACGATATTGATGCTGAAATAAACGATAAACGTGCTTTTGCATTTAAACGCTCCGCAAAAATTATTTATAAAAATGAACCTTGTGCTATATCTGCCAAGGGAGACAGAGAGTATGCCGAAAAAATAGATGCAGTAAAAGCTTATGAACAGTATAAGAAGCTTTTAAAAACCGCTCAGATAGAGGTTTTCTTTGTCGGCGCAGCTGAACCTGCAAATCTTAAAGATATGTTTAAAAGCTCACTTTCACAGCTTGAACGTTCTTATAGCGGGGATAATAAGACCGTATTTTCAAAGCTTAAAACAGAAGTTGCAAATTCTGTTGAAAAGTACGATGTTGCACAGAGCAAAATGGTTATGGCATTTAAATCCGAATGCACCAATGCTCCTGCGATGAAGCTTATGAACTCTGTATTCGGCGGAACTCCTTTTTCAAAGCTGTTCCTTAATGTAAGAGAAAAGCTTAGCCTTTGTTATTATTGTTCCTCGGGATATAATGACCGAAAAGGTGTACTTTTCGTTGACAGCGGTGTTGAACACGCAAATATTGAAAAGGCAAAGGCAGAGATACTCAATCAGCTTAAAGCTGTGCAGAACGGTGAATTTACAGAAGAAGAGATCAATAATTCACGTCTTTCAATGATTAATTCATTAAGAGGTGTGACCGATGGGGCACGTTCTATCGCTGAATGGTATTTCAAGCAAAGCTATGCAGGTCAGTCTTTATCTCCTGAAGATGAGATAGAAAGACTTAAGGCAGTTACAAAAGAAGATATTATTGCTGCAGCCAAGTCGCTTTCACTTGATACAGTATATGTTCTCACAGGAAAGGAGAGTGCTGCGGAATGATGAAAGAAGTTATCAGCAACGACCGCACCAATGAAAAATATACTCATATCAAACACCCGACAGGTCTTGATATTTATGTATGGAAAATGGAGGGCTTCAGTACAACACACGCTCTCTTCGGAACAAAGTACGGTTCAATAAATACCAAATTCAAAACAAAAAATGACCCTGATTTCATTACAGTACCAAATGGCATTGCTCATTATCTTGAACACAAGCTTTTTGAAAATGAGGACTGTGATGTATTCAGCTTATATGCAAAGACAGGTGCTTCCGCAAATGCATATACATCATTTGACAGGACCTGCTACCTTTTCAGCTGCACAAGCAATGTATATGAATCTCTTGAAATTCTCCTCAGATTTGTTCAGGAACCTTACTTCACAGAGGCTACCGTACAGAAAGAGCAGGGTATCATCGGTCAGGAGATCAGAATGTATGATGATAATGCAGGCTGGCGTGTATTCTTCAATATGCTTCAGGGTATGTACCACAATCACCCTGTAAAAATCGACATTGCAGGTACAGTTGAGAGTATTGCAGAGATAAATGCCGATCTGCTTTATAAGTGCTACTATACCTTCTACAACCTCAATAATATGGTACTCAGCATTGCAGGTGATGTTGATGTAGACAAGGTTCTTGAGGTTTGTGATAAGTTCCTTAAGCCAAATGAGAACATTGAACTTGAAACAACTTTTGAATATGAGCCTGATACAGTATGCAAGCACGAAATGGTTCAGAAGCTTGAAATTTCACTTCCTATGTTTAATATCGGATTTAAGGCAAAGCCTGAAAAGGGTATTGATGCGATAAAGGCTGAGATCGAAACAAATTTTGTGCTTTCTCTTCTTTCCGATGAAAGCTCTGATTTCTATAAAAAGCTTTATGACGAGGGACTTATCAACTCAACATTTTCTTCCGAAGTATTTATGGGTGACGGATATTTTTGCTCACTTTTCGGCGGAGAATCAAGAAATCCACGTCTTGTCCGTGATAAGATAATCGAAGAGATCAATCGCTGCAAAAAAGAAGGCCTTGACGAAGAGCGTTTCAATATGATAAAGAAATCATATTACGGTGCGCTTATAAGAGATCTTAACGACGCAGAGGCTATTGCAACCATAATGCTCAACAATGGTATGGAAAAGCTTGATGCATTTGCAAATATAGAAGCTGTTGCTGCCTGCACATTTGAAGATGTTACTGCAAGACTTGAAAAGCAGTTCAATACGGATAATGTTGTTATCTCAATTATTGAACCTATCAACAGCAGGGAGGAATAAGTTTGAGTAATGCAGAATGGAATACTATATCATTTCCAAAGCTTAATCTTGAATTTCCTGTATACAGCACAGCATTTACCGTATTTGGGATCGAAATAAAATGGTATGGGATACTCATTGCGATAGGTGTACTTCTTGCGCTGATATACTGTTTCCGCAGAATGAAAAGTGTTGGCATTGACAGTGACAGAGCAACAGATGTTGTTTTCTTCGCATTTATTGGCGGCATTTTGGGTGCAAGATCATATTATGTCATAATGCAATGGGATCAGTACAAGGGCGATATAAAAGAAATTTTTGCCATAAGGGACGGAGGACTTGCCATTTACGGCGGTCTTATAGGGGCATTGCTCGTAGGAATGCTTATGTGCAAAATAAGAAAGGTCAAACTGCTTCCTCTTCTTGACCTCGCCAGCATGGGTTTCCTTATTGGTCAGGCATTCGGAAGATGGGGAAATTTCTTTAATCATGAAGCGTTTGGTTCAAATACAACACTTCCTTGGGGTATGACAAGTCCGAGAATACAGTCTGTTCTTACAAAAACTGCATCTCAGATATATGAAACCTGCGGTGTTACCGTTGATCCATCCGCTCCTGTTCACCCTTGCTTTTTATATGAGTTTATATGGTGTCTTATCGGATTTATCCTGCTGCACCTATATTTCAAGCACAGAAGGTTTGACGGTGAAATATTCTTCCTTTATATAGGCTGGTATGGTCTTGGACGTTTCTTTATTGAAGGACTTCGCACCGACAGTCTTATGGTTGGTCATATCCGTATTTCTCAGCTTGTTGCAGCTGCAAGCGTAATTGCTTCAATAGTTGTAATTATTGCAAAGAGAATGAAGATCAAGACAGACGGTGAGTATATATTCTACAAGGATACGGAAGAATCCAAAAAACTTCTTGCAGAAGCTGAAGCCAAAAACATCGAAGATGAACGCAAGCGAGCTGAAAAGAAAGCTAAGCGTATGAACAACGACTCAGAGCTTGACCCTAAAGACAAGCTTGTTGACAATGAGGACGAAATTACTGAAAATAAAACGGAGGACGATAAAGATGGCAAAGATAATTGATGGCAAAGCGATTTCAGCCAATGTAAAAGCACAGGTCAAGGCTGAAGCCGATAAACTTAAAGAGCAGGGAATAGAGATAGGTCTTGCAGTTGTAATTGTCGGAAATAATCCTGCATCAAGAGTTTATGTAAACAATAAAAAGAAAGCTTGTGCAGAGGTCGGATTTAATTCATATGAATATGCACTTCCCGAAGAAACTACACAGGAAGAACTTCTTGACCTTGTAAAAAAGCTTAATGAAGATGACAAAGTAAACGGTATTCTTGTTCAGCTTCCTCTCCCTGAGCATATCGATGAAAATGCTGTTATCAATACAATTCGTCCTGAAAAAGACGTTGACGCATTTCACCCTGAAAATGTCGGACATATTATGATAGGCGACTTTAATTTTCTGCCATGTACACCTGCCGGCGTAATGGAAATGCTTGCTCAGAGCGGTATTGAAACCGAGGGCAAGGATTGTGTTGTTATCGGAAGAAGCAACATTGTCGGAAAACCTATGGCAATGCTTCTTCTTCACAAGAATGCTACTGTTACAATATGTCATTCACGTACAAAAAATCTTGCTGAAATATGCAGAAGAGCTGATATTCTCGTTGCGGCAGTCGGAAGGGCTAAATTTGTAACAGCTGATATGATAAAAGACGGTGCAGTTGTTATTGATGTCGGTATGAACAGACTTGAAAGCGGCAAGCTTTGCGGTGATGTTGATTATGACGGCTGCTTTGAAAAAGCAGGATATATCACACCTGTTCCTGGCGGAGTAGGTCCTATGACAATTGCAATGCTTATGAAAAATACCCTTACATCTGCAAAAGTCAAAAATAACATAAAATAAACGTATAAAACAGCACCTCCCGTGTCAATAATATGACTTGGGAGGTGTTTTTTTGTCAGGCAGAATAAAGTTTTTGATAGTGTTGCTGTCTATTTTCGCGATACTGCTTTCTGTACGGGTCTTTATAATAAAAAATGATGAAAAAGTTATAAAAGCGTCAGCAGGCAGGGGACAATATAAAATAAGCAATATCGGCGAATACGCTTCCATATATGATTGCAACGGTCAGCGGCTCAATAATCTTTCATACGAATACAAAGCTGTAATAGACCCAAACAGCGAAAATGCTCTGAAAATTATTTCATATATAGATGATATTGATACCTATACAAACGGTATGAAAGGTAATCTTCCGTTTTTATGCAACGTTTCACAGGAGTACATTGATAATACGATCGTTTTTAAAAATGCAGTAAGAACAGACAGCGATCAGCTTGCAAGGCATATTGTAGGTTATACATCAGACAATACGGGCGTATGCGGCATTGAATACGGTTTTGACAGCTTTTTAAGGGAAAACTATACAAAAAATGAAGCCACATTCAGCATAAATGCGGTGGGAAGTGTTCTTGACGGGCTTTATTCGGATTGTTCTTTGGCCGAGCCGCTTGATTCAGGAGTTGTTACAGCAATTGACTCAGATATTCAGATGATATGTGAAAACGCACTGAAATATTCGAGTATAGATATGGGAACTGTTATTGTTATGGACGTAAAAACAGGGGAGATAAAAGCCTGTGTAAGCTATCCTCAGTTTGACCCTGATGACCTTGAAGCAAGTATAAATGATGAACGTTCGCCGTTTATCAATCGTGCATTTTCGGCATACAGCGTTGGTTCAATTTTTAAGCTTGTAACCTCCGCAGCTGCATTGGAGCTTGGGATAAGTCCTGATTTTACCTATACCTGTGACGGTTCAATTGACGTGAATGGACAGATATTTAACTGTCATAAATGGGGCGGTCACGGTGAAATAAATATGTATGGAGCAATAGAGCTTTCCTGCAATCCGTATTTTATCGCATTAAGCGAATATATTGATACAGACTGTTTTCTGGATACGGCTCGGATGTTTGGATTTGGTGAACAAACAGAATTATGCAATGGTATTACATCTGTTTCAGGTTATCTTCCAACATTCCGTGAGCTTTCAGTCAGAGCAGAGCTTGGCAACTTTTCATTCGGACAGGGCAAGCTTACTGCTACGCCGTTACAAATATGCCGAATGACAGCTGCAATTGCAAATAACGGAATGTGTCCTTATCCAAAGCTTATTCTCGGAATAAAAAATGCAGACGGAACATTTGACAAAACAGAATATCCTATAAATCAAAGAGTCATTTCCTATCTTACTGCCAAAAAACTGCAGCAATTTATGACTGACACAGTAAATGCGGATAATTCATATTCAAAATCATATATAGTTTCAAGTGCGGGAAAAACCTCTACCGCTCAGACAGGACGTTTTAATGAAAACGGCACAGAGCAATTGAATTGTTGGTTTACCGGATATTTTCCTACCGATAACCCACAATATGCTGTTACGGTCATGATCGAAAACGGTTATTCGGGAAATGCTACCGCTGCACCTATATACAAGCAAATCGCAGAATCCATAACTATAGGTCACCTCTAAAAGAAAAAACAGCAGATAAACAGGAACAACACAATTAAGTGCCTGCTGTTTCATCTGCTGTTGAGTGTTTGGTTTTTAATTAATCATCATCAAAGTTTCCCGGAATATGGAGCTGTTTAACAGGGATTCTCTTTAATGGAGAATAAACATATTTTGGACATGATGAATCTCCGTTTACAAGACCTCTTTTCTCACAGAGAACTTTTCCGCCGTCCTTAGCTCTCACGCCGAAATGGCAATACTGGCACTGTGGCGGAATATCATTGCCGAAATATTTTTTCTTTGCCATACTATCAGTTCCTTTCAATTGTATCTATTATATTAATATTTATTATATCACATTTTTTTATTTTTGGCTATATAATTATTTGATAACAATAAAATTGTCATAATTAACAAAAACAAGCTTGGTATTGGTGAAATATGACGATAACCAACTGTAAAACTACTGCTAATTTGGAGTGTTTCATCTATTCTAAAAACATATATTATAATTTTACAACAAATATATGAAATAAATATTGACATAATTCTGCATAAGTAATAAATATTGGTTGACAAATCATTTTGAATGATTCCCTCTACCTGCATTATAACGCAAAGTCCACCGAAAGATAAAAGTGATGTAACTATCGGCATTAATTCTACATCGTGGGAAATACCGCTTATATTGCTTATTTCTAAAATAGATCTTATTATGCAAATGCAGTCTGAGTATGAAACACCTGCTAAACGTGAAAGCCTATTTGCCGCAAAAGCTATTGCCCCTGTTTCTTCAAGCACAGCTGTTATAGACGCAAAAAAGATTATAGCACCGCATATTTTCAGAATACCTGCTCCGCCTGAATATATAGAATCAATAAAAATATGCACTGACATATCAAATGAAATTTTTGCTTCTTTTTCTTTTTGAGGAACTTTATTTTTGAGCCCCAAAGCTGCTCCCAATATAAAATTTGAAATAAATATACACAAAAAAATAAGCAGTCCCGCTTTAATGCTTGAATATATGGCTGAACCCGCTACCCCGCAAAAGAAAGCAGGTCCGCCCAGATAGCAATATCCTAACATTTTTTCAGCAGTTGATACATCTATTTTGTTTTGCCTGTGCAGATCTGTAATAAGCTTTGCACCTATGGGATAACCTGCAGCAGAGCTTAAAATAAAAACAGAAAAGTATTCGGTCGGTATTCTGAAAATATAACGTGAAACAATATCAAATGGTTTGCTTAATGCTTTATATAAATTTGATGAAACAACAAATCCCGATACTACCATAAATGCATATAATGACGGTATTATAGTTGTCAGACAGGTTTTTATAGCCTTTACAACGCTTTCTGTCACAGCCTTTGAATAACAGATCAATGCTGCAAGATAGACTATGGCAGCTATTCCGATAAAAATGTTAAGTACCTTTTTCATAAGTTGTGCCTCTTTAATTTGATATTTTATATAAGTCAATAAAGTATATGTCCATTTTAAAATTAATATAATATTAACAAAGAAAAATGACAGGTCGGAGGACGGTTTTATGAACTTAAAGCTGAAAAGAAAATACAATGGTATGGTCGCCAAGGTATGCAAAAAGCGGCTGTATTTAAATACATATATGAATATGACAGACAATACAAGGCTTGAAATAGAAAACTGCCGACGTATCATAGAGTATAATGATATTTATATACGCTTGAGAACATCAACTTTAACAATGCAGGTCTGGGGCAAAGACCTTAAAATTTCCGACTACAACACCGACGGAATTGTCATTGAGGGAACTTTTTCTTCAGTTGAATTTGAATGAGGAGTGATGTATGCTTTGAATATATTGGGATTTGTTACATTCAGTATCTTTACAGATGATATTTCAGCTATGCTTAACAAATTAAAAAACAGCGGTTTTTCCATACATAATGTAAAAGTTGAAAAAGACAGATTTATTATCGGAAATATCCATTGGTACAATCTGAACGAGCTTAAGGAACTTGTAAAAGGCAGCTCAGCAGAGCTTGAAATCCTTAATAAGCGTGGGATAATTTTCAAACTGATAGAATATAAAAGACGGCTTGGTATAATTATGGGGACGATCTTAGCCTGTGCATTGATCTTTTATTTTTCAAATACTGTACTTGTAATAGAAGTTTACGGAAACGAAAGTATGTCCGACCGGCAAATAATATCTGTACTTAACGATTACGGGATAGCAATCGGAAAATTTATTCCTGCGCTTGATATTCGCCGCTGTGAACGTCAGATAATCACCGCATTTGATAAATTCAGCTGGATAGGCATACGTTCATCAGGCTGCCGTATTCTTGTAGAAGTAAGCGAACGTGTAGAAGCTCCCGAAATGGTTGCGACATCTGTACCATGCAATATTATATCCGCTAAAGACGCACAGATCGTTGACATTAAAAATGTTCATATGGGAATGCTTGTTCCAATGCTTTACGACGGCGTAAAAAAAGGCGATCTGCTGATAAGCGGAACTGTGGACGGAAAGCTTGACCACGATTATTATGTACACGCTATGGGAGAGATAATAGGAAGGTATGACGAAGAAATAACATTTTTCCAGCCATATATTGATTCGGTACAAAATTATTCGGATGAAATAAACCGAAAATCACTCTATTTATTCGGAATGCGCATACCCCTTTATGTAAACAAGCCTATTCAGTCCGATTTTGAATATAATGAGGAACTTAATTATCTTCATATTTTTAAGCTTAGTATCCCTGTGGGAATAATCTGTTCTGAATATAAGCCATATACAATTGATGAAACAGAGTATAACGAAGAGCAGGCTAAGCTCCTGCTTGAAAATAAAATTGCAAACTATGAAGCAAATTTTTATGACGGTGAGGATCTTAAGATAATCAACAAGCAGTTGGATTATAAAAATAAACAAGATGGCATTGAAGTCAGCGTTATTTATACATTAGAAGGAGATATAGGCATTGAACAAGAAATTCTGGCAAAATATTAATTTACCCCCTTTTATTTTTCAAAATAATATGATATAATAAAAATAATTATAGATTTGAGCACAAACGTTTAAGTAAATTTTAGTTTTACCTCAAGCTGTAAAATGATGAAGGGCAGGTTTACACATGGCAGAATGTACAGTCAATGTTGAAAATATAGATCAGATAATTGCACTTTTCGGGAATTTCGATGAAAACATCAATATTTTACAGCGTATGTACGGAGTTGCAATTCTGAGCAGGGGAAATGACATACGAATAAGCGGTGAAGAAGCTAATGTTGAAAAAGCTAAAAATGCCGTAAACGCTCTTATCGAACTTATAAAAAAAGGTGAAACTATCAACGAGCAGAATATAAGATATATCAATACTCTTGTTGACGAGGGAACATCAGAAAAAGCTGTACAGCTTGCAGACGGCGGAATATGCGTGACCACAGGCGGAAAAGTTGTAAAAGCTAAAACCCTTGGTCAGAAAAACTATGTTAAGGCTATCGAAAAAAATACAATAGTAATGGGTGTAGGTCCTGCCGGTACAGGTAAGACATATCTTGCTGTTGCAATGGCTGTAAAAGCGTTCAAGGCTCATGAAGTCACAAAAATCATTCTTACAAGACCTGCCGTTGAAGCAGGTGAAAAGCTTGGATTTCTTCCGGGTGATCTCCAGAACAAGGTCGACCCGTATTTAAGACCGCTCTATGATGCTTTGTTCGATATGTTTGGTGCAGAAACTTTCGCTAAACATATGGAGCGGGGAAGTATTGAAGTTGCTCCTCTTGCCTATATGCGAGGCAGAACTCTTGATGATTCATTTATCATTCTTGATGAAGCACAGAACACAACAAGGGAACAGATAAAAATGTTCCTGACCCGTCTTGGATTTAACAGCAAGATGGTCATTACAGGCGACATCACTCAGATAGATCTTCCTGACAGCAGAAAGTCAGGTCTTATTGATGCTATGCACATACTAAAAAACGTTGATGATATTTCAATAACTCATTTTACAGAAAGAGATGTTGTCAGACATAAGCTTGTTCAGGATATTATCAAGGCTTATGAAAAGGCAAACGATGAAAGGAAGAAATAAAATGGCAAAGTTAAAAGTAATGATAAGAAATAATCAGCACGCAGTTAAAATCCCTGTGGGACTTCGTCTGCTTATCAGAAAATGCTGTCAGGCAGTTCTTACAACAGAAAAGTTTGAAAAAAATGCGGAAGTGAGCGTTTCTTTTGTTGATAACAACGAAATACGCAGACTTAATAAAATTTACCGTGACAAGGATAAGTCAACCGATGTTCTTTCTTTCCCTTTGGGCGAAAACGGTGTTTATGACATCAACAATGAAACAGGTGCATGCCTGCTCGGAGATGTTGTTATATCTATGGAAACCGCTGTTAAACAAGCCCGTATTTACGGTCATTCTCTTGAAAGAGAGGTTGGCTTCCTTACTGTTCATTCGATGCTTCATCTTCTTGGCTATGACCACGAAACATCAGCTCTGGACGCTGCCAAAATGCATGAAAAAGAAGAGCTTATCCTTGAATCATTAGGTGTTTCAAGAGATTCAACATATGTATCAAATGCTGACATCAAGGCTTAAAAAGTTTTTTCGCGGATTTAAATTCGCCTTTGACGGTATTATATATACTGTCAGAACTCAGACTAATTTTCGCTTTCATATTACGGCAATGATATGGGTGCTGCTGTTATCTTTGTTTTATGATTTAAGCGGTACTGAATATGCTGTGCTTTTTCTGACATTCTCGTCTGTACTTACACTTGAAACGGTCAATACAGCCATAGAAAAGGCAGTTGATCTGTGTACCGAAGAACAGCATAAGCTTGCCAAAGCTGCAAAGGACGCTGCTGCGGGGGCTGTACTTATTGCAGCAATATTTTCAGTTATCATTGCATTTTTTATGTTTTGGGACAAGTCTGTCTTTTTAGAGATAGCAGCATTTTTTACAGCTTTTCCGCTTATGTGGCTTGCTGTTTTGGTGCTTGCTGTCATTTCGTTTATTTTTATTTTCAAAGGATTATGATATGGATACAAAAATTGAATTTATTACAATAGTAGGACGTGCCAACGCTGGCAAATCCTCACTTCTTAATGCACTTGTTGGCGAAAAGATCGCTATGATAAGTGCAAAACCTCAGACTACACGAACAAGAATAACAGGTCTTGTTACACAGAATGAGACTCAGTATGTTTTTATGGACACTCCGGGTGTACAGAAAGCTAAAAATAAGCTTGGTGAACATATGAATAAGACTGTAAAGGATTCTGTTACCGATGTTGACCTTATTCTTATGGTAGCTGATGCTGCAAAGAACATCAATGATATTGACAAGTCGATCATTGCAAGCTTTAAGAAAAAGGATAATGTTATACTTATCCTCAATAAAATAGATCTCATTTCCGAAAAAGAGCAGATAGCGGTAAAAATTGCTGAATTTTCTGCACTTTATGACTTCAATGCAATTATCCCTATAAGCGTTACTGAAAATGACGGTATTAATATTGTGTGGGAAGAAACAAAAAAGTATGCAGTTGAAGGTCCTCATTATTTTCCTGATGATTCACTTACAGACCAGCCTGAAAGAGTTCTTGCAAGTGAAATAATCCGTGAGAAGATACTTAACCTTATGCACGATGAAGTGCCGCACGGTATTGCTGTGACCGTAGAAGAAATGAAAGAGCGTGTTGACCGCAGCGGTGATGATATTCTTGATATTTCCGCAGTTATTTTCTGTGAAAGAGAATCGCACAAGGGTATGGTCATTGGCAAAAACGGAACTATGCTCAAGAAAATAGGTCAGCTTGCAAGAGAAGACCTTGAAAACTTTTTTGAGATCAAAGTTAATTTACAATGCTGGGTAAAAGTAAAGGAAGACTGGAGAAACAAAGAAGCTCTTATCCGTAATTTCGGTCTTTCAAATAATTCCACTAATAACTAAAATCAGCAGGGGTATAATTGTAATATAGCTGAAGGAGGCTGTATTATGATAGAATCCAACTGTGAAACCAAGTGGAGTCAATTTGAATCCAGCGGAAGAATTTCCGATTATTTGGAATACAAAGGCATTACGACAAAAAACTACTCAAATATCAAAGGGGAACAGCGGATTGTTGATGATGACAGTAAACGGTCTGGTAATATCGGAACGCATTATAGGTGAAAATGATAAATATATAAGTGTTCTTACAGCTGAGTACGGTACTATTGATGTCTTCGTGAACGGCGGAAATAAAATCACGGGTAAAAATCAGTCAGCTACTCAGCTTTTCTCTTATTCAAAGCTTTGCATGACCTGCAGAAAAGAACGCTTTTATCTTAACAGCAGTGAACTGATATATGATTTCTTCAATCTCAGACTTGACATACGAAAACTGACTCTCGCATGCTATTTTGGCGAAGTCATTCGTTATTCTGTTCTTGCACATAATATAATATACGAAAACGGGAAATTGTCCGATACTGAGGTTATGCGTCTGACGCTAAACTGTCTTTATATGCTTTCGGAAAATAAACGTTCTTGTGAATTTATAAAGAGCGTTTTTGAAATGCGCTTTTTATGTGAGATAGGTCTGCGCCCGCAGCTTATAGGCTGTAAAGTATGCTACGCTTATGAAAATGAAGATTTCTTTTTCCTTATAAACCAATCATATGTTTTATGTGAATATCATTTTGAAGAAAACGGGTTGGACGAAAATGATTATAATATCAGGATAACTCCATCTCAGTTTGCTGCTCTGCAGTTTATATGTTTTACAGATATGGAACGTTTATTTAATTTCAGAGTTTCGCCGGAATCTCAGACGAAGCTGAATGAGGTCACAGAAAAATATATACTTGCTAATATGTCAAGATCTTTCAGATCACTTGAATACTATAAAACGCTGTTACCGTAACCCGCAGATACAGAAAGTGAGCTTAATATGAATAATTACTACAAGTCACTTGAATTACATAAAATTCTTGAAATGCTTTCGGAAGAAGCATCAAACACAAAAACAAAAGAAATGGCTTTAGCACTTACTCCAGATTCCGATATTGATGTTGTCAGATCAGAAATGAAAAAAACTTCTGATGCATTTGACCTATCGGTAAAATACGGCACTCCCGCTTTTTCAAATTTTAAAGATATAAGAGGAGCACTCAACAGAGCATCATCGGGAGCAAGTCTTTCTCTTCGCGAATTGCTTGATATTGCTCAGATGCTTTATCAGGTAAGGATGTTATCCGACTGGTACAAATCGACCGAAAATGAAGAAACCTCTATCGGTTATCTTTTTGTATCACTTGCACCGAATAAATATCTTGAAGATAAAATAAAAAATGCTGTTGTTTCGGAAGATGAGATTTCAGATATGGCAAGCCATGAACTTGCAAATATCAGAAGAAAAATCGCTCAGGCAGGAGTTCGTATAAGAGAAAGCCTTGATAAGCTGATACGCTCCTCGGAAGTACAGAAATCACTCCGGGAAAATATAGTTACAATGCGTGACGGCAGATATGTTCTTCCCGTAAAGGCTGATTTCAAAGGCAATGTTCCGGGACTTGTTCATGCAACATCAGCTACCGGTTCAACATATTTTATTGAACCTATATCTGTTGTGGAAGCTAATAATGATATAAAGGTACTTCAGGGAGAAGAGCAGGACGAGATCGACAGGATCATTGCAGAGCTCTCTGCAGATTGTGCAGCATATGCCGAAGCACTTTCTGCCGACTATGTTACCTGCGCAGAAATAAATCTTTATTTTGCAAAATCAAATCTTGGTGCTAAAATGCGTGCCTGTATACCTGAATTGTCAGATGACGGCGTAATTGATCTGAAAAAGGCACGTCATCCGCTTATTGACAAAAAGAAAGTTGTCCCTGTGGATATTAAGCTTGGCGAGGATTATAACGCTCTTATCGTAACAGGTCCTAACACGGGCGGTAAAACAGTTATTCTTAAAACAACCGGCCTTCTTTCGGCTATGGCAATGTGCGGACTTATGATACCTGCATCTGACGGAAGCAAGGTATCTGTTTTTGATAATATTCTTGTGGATATAGGCGACCAGCAGAGCATTGAGCAAAGCTTATCGACATTTTCATCTCACATAAGCAATGTTGTAAAGATACTTGACGCTGCCAATGAAAAGTCGCTTATCCTTATGGACGAACTTGGTTCTGGTACTGACCCTGTTGAAGGTGCGGCACTTGCTGTATCAATAATTGAAAATATGGTTGCAAAAGGAAGCAAGCTTCTTGTTACAACTCATTATCAGGAGCTTAAACTTTTTGCTATCGAAACTCCGGGCATTGAAAATGCTTCCTGCGAATTTGATATTGCAACACTGCAGCCGACATACAGGCTTATTATAGGTTCACCCGGTAAGTCGAACGCTTTTTCAATTTCTTCAAAGCTTGGTATTTCCGATGATATAATAAATCGTGCAAATGAATTGGTATCTACCGAAAATCAGCGTTTTGAAGAAGTTGTTGCACAGCTTGAAGCTTCAAGACGTGAACTTGAAAAGCAGCACGACGAAATTGAAAAATTAAAAAATGAACAGGCTGAAAAAGTTGCGGAACTCGACAAGGAAATTGCTGACCTTAACAGCAAAAAGGAATCTGAGCTTGAAAAAGCGCGTGTTCAGGCCATGCGTATTGTTGAAAGCTGCCGTATGCAGTCTGAGCAGCTTCTTGATGAGCTTGCGGATATACGAAAGCAAAAAGAAAAATCCAACTTCGCTCAGTTGGCAATAAACGCTAAATCAAAAAATAAATCTGCACTTGACAAAATGTATGATACAGCTAACCCTGTACAAAACAAAGAGCATAAAGAATACAAACTGCCCAGACCTCTTAAAAGAGGGGATCATGTCCTTATTTTTGATATTGACAAAAAAGGTATCCTTGCAAGTGACCCTGATTCAAACGGCAATGTTTTCGTACAGGCAGGCATAATGAAAACTAAGGTAAATGTAAACAAGCTTCGTTTGCTTGAGCCTGAAAAGGTCACTATGCAGAACAAGAAGGTTTCCACAAAAAATGTTCGTGGGAAAATGCAGCGTACCCCTTCACTTGAACTTGATATAAGAGGCTGTGCCGTTGACGAAGGTATTCATGAGCTTGATATGTTCATTGACAATGCGGTTCTTACGGGTGCAGGCATAATTACTGTCATTCATGGAAAAGGCACAGGGGTTCTCAGACAAGGAATCCAAAATCATCTTAAAAAGCACCCATCAGTAAAAAGTTTCCGCTCAGGCGTTTTCGGTGAAGGCGAGGACGGCGTGACTGTGATTGAGCTGAAATAAGAATAATACAAGCGTTACATTAAATATACTTAATCAAATCCATATGAAAGATGGTTATACTATGAAGTGTACGCTTAATGAAATTCGCAATAAAGAGATCATAAATGTACGTTCAGGCACGAAGCTTGGATATGCTGATGACATTGAGTTCGACGCTGTTGATTTTTCGGTAAAAGCTTTTGTCATCTACGGCAGATACCGCTTATTTGGACTGCTTGGACGGGAAAACGATATTATAATTAAATGCAGGGATATTCAGATCATCGGTACAGACACCATACTTGTTTCAGCTGATGAATCAAATTTATCAAAAAAAGTGTCTGTTACACCAAAAAGTTTGTGCAAATAGACAGTACAAAATATCTTGAAATTCTGAGGGCAATATGATATAATATTTCAGTAATTAACACGTCTGTACTTTTAACGG